>JAAUXT010028801.1_pt1 | contig 59164 bp, 60 predicted proteins | sample 7278171 | NCBI WGS metagenome assembly JAAUXT01 (sample SAMN14350112, study PRJNA611818) | marine sediment metagenome | isolation source: surface marine sediment (1.8m) | place: French Polynesia: Moorea | collected 2018-08
AAATATCAACCGTGTCCGAGCTATAAAGCCATTTATACAGCCATACCTAAATTTCACCATGTCAGCCATATTGGTCTTTTGGCTATAAAAATATGTAAAAACTAAAATTTGTTCTTCTGATACTTCATGCATTAACTACAGCCTGAAAGTGAACGAAAAAACCAAACATGACCAAAATTGAACAAATAGAATACTTTCAAACTCGCGTTCACACATTTTGCCTCTTGATGCCTGTAGGTGATTTTCACCACCATACATTATACAATGTATGGTTCAAATCACCTAAAAACTGCATTCAGATCGGTTCCTTCACGTTTCGGTTTGTTCCTGCAGGACCAGAGGTGAAAATTGCGACTTCAGTCTGACCGTGCGTGTTCTTGGCAAACTACTGGACACTTTTCTCTCACAATTATGTGGTGTAGTTTTTCTCGGAGGGTGGAGACTGAAGATAAGTCCTTCGCAAATAGACAGGCTCCAGAAGACCCCTGAGTTCCACCACCATTCACAGTCGCATTCTATCTTTGCGGTCACCACGCAGGTGCCGGGGCTCGCGGAGAACAGGCCGTCCGTGCTCCGGGGAGACCACCTGTTCGCCAAGCTGAGCGACGGGAGCGAAGAGAAGGAATACAAGGGCTACGTGCACGTCGTGGAAGAGAAGCACGTCCAGCTGGGGTTCGGCCCAGGGTAAGCGAGGCGCTGTGTGTGTGTGTGTGTGTGTGTGTGTGTGTGTGTGTGTGTGTGTGCGTGTGTGTGTGTGCGTGTGTGTGGTGTGTGTGTGTGGTGTGTGTGTGTGTAACATAGGAACCGGTCACAAACACTGTGTGTGTGTGTGTGTGCCTACGTTATGTGTATGTGTGCTTTTTGCTTCTTTCTTGGCACTGCAGACTCGACTTGAGTGAATTTGTGTTCGGTCCAGAATGAAACACATTGAAGCATCTCACTCCAGGTTTCTGAGCAAGTTCGTCAAAGGGTTGAAGGTGAACGTGCGCTTCACATTTGGACGGACGGGTTTGCAACTGATGCACCGCGCGGTGGAGCTGGCTGAGGAACATTCGCTGAGCGCCTTCATGTTCCCGACGCCGCGCGACGTGGGCGCTGTCAGCGTCATCCAGCCGGTGAACACACCCATGAAGTAAGTCTCCCTTTACATTGCCTTCAGTGACTCTCAACCGGGCCCATCAAGTCACCCATCAACACGACCACGCAGATAGTTATCCCTGGTCCGCCCAGAACCACGCCCATTGTGTGAGTCACCCCCGACCCCGTGCTCCATCATCCAGCCTGTCAACAGACCACGCACACGTCCACGTGCTGGGCGACCCCCCGTCCCCCCTCCCACACACACACACAATATCCAACCTGAACTCACGCTCAGGTCGCTTCCGTAATTCACAAACGTTCTGCTTGTCACAGGTTCTACGATCAGAAGCTGGAGAGCAACGCGGAGCAGGCGGCGGCGGTGCGGCACATCGTGGCCGGATCCTCACGACCCGCCCCCTACGTCATCTTCGGTCCGCCAGGAACTGGAAAAACCGTCACCGTGGTTGAGGCCATCAAACAGGTAGGAACTCAGGAAATACGCGCGAGGAAACACTTGAGTGCGCGCACAGACATGATTGCGCACGCGTTGTTGTCATATCGACTGTATAAATTCACCTCGTGGTCTCAATTTTCCGGAGAAATTAGCTGCTTGACCGTCATCACCGTGGCAAACAGTGAGAGATTTTGCCAGCACCCACATTTGACGAGTGCACATCTCGTCAAAGTTCAGTGTCTTGTGTCTCATCCGCAGATCATCCACCGCATTCCGAACACGCACGTGTTGGCGTGCGCGCCGTCCAACAGCGCCGCCGACCTGCTGTGTCAGCGCATCCTGACGCACGTGGAGCCCAGACACGTGATGCGCATGAACGCGCTGTCACGGGACGTACGCACTATCCCCGAAGACATCAAGGTCAGTGAGACCTCGCGGGAAAGTGCTGCAATATTCACAACTTTAAGGCAACTTCCTCCAGCATCATTCAAATCCAGTGGAAGTTGCAAAAGTTCAGCTGAACTCAAACGGGTGGGACTGTTCGGCCACAGTGGCTTGCAAACTGATGCATTTCCTTGATGAGTGACTTTCCCGTTCCAGAAACGCTGCAACTACAATGGCATAGACACGTACTTCCCGTGCAAGAAGGATCTGATGCAGTTCCGGGTCATCGTCACCACGCTCGTCACCGCCGGAAGGTCAGCGCCACCGCACTGCGCGCGGGAGACAATACAAGATTCCACCCACCCACTCACCACCATCTTGACTGTGTGTCGCACCAGCTGAAGCCATAGATCGCAGAATATGGCAGTGCAAAATGAGTCGCAATTGTTTCATTCTCACGAACCCCTGAACAAGCAAAATTGCACTTTTCCAGCTTGCCCCAGCACTCTCTCAAAAACGTAGCCGTGTCTAGCACGCATGACAGCGCGTTCTCTTGTTTTCAGACTGGCGTCGGCAAACTTCGTGTCGGGGCACTTCACGCACGTGTTCGTGGACGAGGCGGGGCACGCGATGGAGCCGGAGGCGCTGATCGCGCTCGCGGGGATCCTGGAGAGCGACGTGTCGGCGTCGCCTGACGGCGGACAGGTGGTGCTCGCCGGGGACCCCGAGCAGCTCGGGCCCGTGCTCCGCTCCCCCCTCGCCATCCAACACGGACTCCGTGAGTAGAGCTGCGGCTGAGTGCGGTTTGTGTTTTCAGCGACCTGCAGTCAGCGTAACCCTGGCTCAAAAAACACATGTCAGGGTCAGTCAGGTACGATTGGTTTTCTCGAGAAATGTGTCAGTTGGGATCCCTTGCCCCTGCCCGCTTCCCACCCGCCTGTTCCGCCCAAGTCGTCCTGTATCGGCCTGTGACTTCGCCGTTTACGTCGGCGTCATGACGTCATTGTTTCTGCGCTCTCAGGCATGTCGCTGCTGGAACGGCTGATGCAGAAGTGCGAGGTGTACGCGCGTAGAGAAGAGGAGGCGATCACGCCCTACGACCCGACCTGCATCACCAAGCTCGTCAAGAACTACAGGTGAGTCCGAACGAGACATGGCTCACTCACCTCAATGACCCCGAAACCACAGCGCAAAATGTGTTCTTCTATAATTTCTGAGTGGAAAATTCCCCCTCGTGGGTCGGAGACCCCTGACCAGATCCTGGTCGCCCCTGCAAGTGGAAACTTTGCGACGTCGAGGCGTGACCTGTGCAGGATCATCAGCTTGCTTCAGTCAAGTGTCACTTGACCCGTCTCTGGCGAAATGCACGAAGGGTCGTTCGGTGAAAACTTCAAACACAGACAACTTCATTGAAATACCCAACGCGTGTGCTTTTTTGGAAAGACACCACGTGTTGAGCGTTTGAGGATCCGCGTTTCTGACTGAAGCACCGTCTTCTCCCGCAGGTCGCACCCGTCGATCCTCGCAAAGCCGAACGTGATGTTCTACCGCGGGGAGCTGGAGCCGCACGCCGACGAGTTCGAGCGGAATTCCCTCTGCACGTGGGAGGAACTCCCCAAGAAGGGATTCCCCATCCTCATCCACGGGGTCGTCGGTAGGGAACTTTCTACTCCACACTCAGATCAGAGAAACGAGTTCAGGTGGAGTCAACATTGAATGGGTGAGGCCTCAGTTCTTCAAACTTCTTCGCGTTGCTGCCAAGAGCAACGGATCGTCTTTTGAAAACACGAAACCATCCTTCACCCCTGAGGCAAGACGCTGGGTTGTCCAGTGATGTACGAGGTCTGTATTCTTAGCGGCGGAATTTTTTGCGCTTGCGACAGAACCAGCTGGACAAACTTTGGGAATTTTTTGCTTTGAAATGCTTTAATGACCTGCAACTGAATACAAAGCTCAAAATGCTCAAACAGATGAACCTCATGTGACCATGCACATTGGAGACCGATCATGCGACATAACCCTTCGCAGTGTCAAAAATTCCACCGCTAAGAATACAGACCTCGTACCTACTTGTTCTCAACTCATTTGTGACCAACACGTACTTCGTTTTGGCTTCAGTCACGTTTGGTTCGATTACCGCCCAACGTGCACACTTGTCTTGCTCCTTCAGGGAAGGACCAGCGGGAGGGGACGAGCCCGTCTTTCTTCAACCCGGAGGAGTGCTACGTCGTCATCGACTACGTCAAGAAGCTGCTGGCGTGCCGCATGCCCCGGCTGCAGCCCAAACAGATCGGAATCATCTCCCCCTACAGAAAACAGGTACACTCACGCACACTCGCTTGCACAGCAGACACACACACCACTTGCACGCACACACACACACACACACACACACACACACTGCACACGTGCTCGAAAGATAAATGTCGTTGAGTGTTGGTGTTGATTCGTGCTCCTGATATTGTCATCTTGTTGGCTGCTGCAGGTGCAGAAGCTGCGAAACAAGATTCGGAACCTGGGCTGGGAGGACCTGAAGGTCGGGTCGGTGGAGGAGTTCCAGGGCCAGGAGCGGCTCGTCATCATCGTGTCGACGGTGCGCAGCTCCGAGGAGTTCCTCCCCATCGACAAGCACTTCAAACTCGGCTTCCTCGACAACCCCAAGGTCAGCACACTGTCGGGTTCTTCTGTGCCCAGGGCTGGTTGAGCCTGAGGGTTGCACTGCATTGCTTGTGCTGTAGTCAGCTGCCCACTTCCGCACCTTGGTTTGGTATGTCAACCTTCACTGTATGTTTCTCCCGCAGCGGTTCAACGTGGCGGTGACGCGCGCCAAGGCGCTGCTCGTCGTGGTCGGGAACCCGTTCCTGCTGCGCGCGGATAAGCACTGGAACCAGCTGCTGCAGTTCGCGCTCAGCTCCGGCGGCTACGTCGGCGTCGACGTGGCGCCCGAGGAGGACGAGGACGCCGACATCGCCGACAGGATCGCCGCCGTCAAACTGGACAAGGCCGGTGCGTGGAGACGAGGGCTGGGGCAGTGGTTGCGTTATTGTCCCCGAAGGCGGGAGTGGGCTGGAGTTGTGGGCGTGTCATTTGGGCGAGGGCCCGCTGGAGGGAGGCGGTCTGAACGTGTCATGGAAGGTGGAGGGGCTACGGCCTCAGGAAATTTTGGCCGTTTTGTGTTTTGCGTATATGACTGCATCATTTGGGAATGAACATGAAAGAAGGGTGAGTGGAGGGGTGCACGACAAAAACAAGGATGTTGAAACGAGACACTTGGAGGAGAAGCCGCGCAAATAGATTGTGTGAAGTTGATGAGGGAAATAATTTGCGGTGATTTTCAGTGGAACCGAATCCGGAGGAGGCTGAAGCGACGCGAGCTGCGGAGGATCCGGAGTGGAAGAGACCAGAGTGAGGACGGCGCTGCGTCCCGGGCCGCGGCTCAGTGTCCCCCGCAGGGTATCGTGCAGCATCGCTGGGAACGGAACGGAACATTCTTCCAGGGAATGGCACAGCGCACGCGCAACTTTCCAAATGAACGAGGCCAGTCGCACAGAACCAAAACGTTGTCGGTATTGAATGTGCTATGATATTCAAACAGCGTTGCGTACGTGCAGATGTGGTGCAAACTCTGATCGGCTGCTGCACCTCCTTGCTGACTTTTTGGGAGCATGAGCAACAAGGGCCCTTCATACTTGCGGCCTTCAAAGGCCGGAGCGAAACTCTTGCCTTTGGACGGAGACTGCTGGAACATATCTGCTTTCATTGGTTCAAAACAACTTGTGCAAGTCGTTTATCATTTTAAAACTTGGTCCGTGAAATCAATATTTCTTCATTTGAGGACCAGCAGGCTTTATCCAGTTTTACAACACAGCCTTGACAGCTGATTGATGTCAGGGTTTTAGCCATTGTTGCTGAGGCGCACACACGCTTGCACAAGTCCTTGATCCCGTTTCGTGTCACATCAAAATTCTGTAGCGTTTGTTTTTGGAGTTTTATTCAGGAAATTTCTGGTAAACATGATGCTGTCGTCTCTTGTTCTTTTTCAATTATTGGGTGGTTGTTCCGCCATTTCTTGACGAGATTTTGCTGATTTTAAAAATGTTGAGAATGTCGATGTGTTATTGTATCCAGTCTGCCAATATCAGTAAAGTTTTATTGTGGTCACACAGAACGCGTAGCATTGTACGTGCTGCGTGACTGTGTAAAATACGGTACGCACTCACTCGTCACAGACGCCTGCAGTCGTCGTCTTCTTTGTTCAAACATTGTGTTCTGTGATACGCCAAGTAGATCTTTGTGAAGGGAACTATAACAGAAACACGTAGTCACACACGCAGTGCAGCCGAGAACACGAGTTACTTTTGTGTTTCCTGGCAACTGTATTCATGCTCATGTCATTTGTGTTTCCACGGTGACTGCAACTGTGGGAACGGATCTCAATGTCTGCAATTTGCTGGGTTTTTTTGTTGCAATGATGAAACAACGTGAAGCGGTTTTCACAAGTTTTGATAGAGCAGAATATGATGTTTCCCCTTTATCTCCCCCAAATTTGCATGTTGCATGCAGGACGTGAAACCAAATGACTATCGAACGGAGGAAGTGAAAGAAAATGGGGAAACAAGGAGTGGAATCGAATTTCTTGGCCCAACCTGAAAAAGGAAGGCCCGTTTCATTTGCTCACTTTCAAACGTGAAAACCGCTTTGCAATCAGAAAAATTGTCACAAATAAACCAGTCGCAAAGTCACCGGACAGGACTTTTAATGTCCCGTACGTTGAGGTGATACGTCCGATTCTCCAGTATCTGTGGATCTACACCGTGTTTTGGAAAATAAACGGAGCAAACTCCAAGGTGTGTGATGTGATGGGTTCAAGTTGAGCGCGAACGAGGAGCCCCGCCCTGTGCCGACCCGACACCCCGCGAGGCTTGGTGTTCAATTGTCTGGCAGCGTGAGCACACGTCATCTTCGGCCTGGTTCACACGACATGCGTCACACGTTGAGTCTGCAAACTCAGGAGGGGCACCGTCTTTCCCCTGCCCTCCCCTCCCTCCCCCCCCCGGCAAAAAGCACCAATTTACCAAGCCGGGTGAATCGCGTCCATGGACTTGTGGCGGACGCAACGCATTCCGTGTGAACGAGGCGGTGCCGAGATCGTGTTTGATCTGCACACGCAACAGGTACAAGCCCCGCTGTGCAAGTTCCTCGGGTTCCTTTCATGATGACAACGCACACGTGGGTAGGTTTGTCCGACTCCAGCTTCACCAAGTGGCAATTCTCAGAACTTTGTTTCAGTCGGAAAGTGTTCTGGTAAATTTTCGGGTCAAACGACTTGTCGGGTTGAGAAACAATGTGGTCGGACGAATTTTACAGAATGAAGCATCTGTTGGATTCAGACTGCATGGTTTGAAGATAGGTCGGATCAAACAGACTCACTCCAGGTGTAGATGTACATGTGTTTCGCTGCGATTAAATCAACTCGAACTTGTCAGCATTGAGGGCGAGGCCGGGACGACTCATGTGGAACAGTATCGCATAAGACGCACGAAGCGTGACTGACTCAATACCTGCGACAACAATTCTCCAGAGATTCCTGAAAAAGTTCTCAAAACTGTGGGAAACTTTCACAACATGTGATGAGGTCAAAGCAAACGGGTTTGACATGAGACGAGACACGTAAGAAGAATAAACACAGACGCACGATGCACAGAACCAACCAGGATTGCGCCCAACATGTGGAATAAAAATGGAATTTTGAACTGCAGAGAAAAAGGATCGCACAAGAAGAAAACCAGAATGGTGGTGAGCTGCGCAAGTTCGACGTACAAGTTGAGGAAAGCAGGAGTTTGGTTTCTCGAGAGTAGACGAGTCCAGCACGTGAGCACATCATTTCAACGTGAGCACGTGACTACAGAACGTGTCTCCAGTTCGTGCATCTGTTCGTGACTCCACGACATCGGTCACCATGGAGACGACCAAGAAGTTCTTCGTGATCGCGCTCGCCATGATGATTCTCGGCTGCGTCATCAGCGTCGTCGCTCTCGCCACCGACTTCTGGGGGTCGTTGGAAGCCACCAGAGGTCAGGAGCAGCGCGCGACTGGTTTCTTTCTCGAAAGGGGGTGCGGATCCAGGATGTGGTCAGGGAACCCGACCGTGTGGTCCGATTTCAACTCTGCAAAAACAAAAATGCTTCAAGAAGTAAATCAATTTGGGGAGCATCAGGGCCTGGGTCCCAGCCAAGGACCTCTCTTGAACCATTCCATTCCTGGGACTAGAATTCGGTCGATCCCACCATGACAAAATGGACAGTGAACTTTGAAGAGATCAGTGAAGAGATCTAAATGTTCACACTTGCTGGACGAGGCGTGGAGCGACACCACATCGAAGAAGGGGAAAAATGTCCAAGCACCAATGTGATTTTTCCTCTGCTCTTTCGTCGCAGACATCTACGGCATCACGTGGTCCGGAGACTGGGGGCTGTTCAGGGTGTGTCTGCAGGGCGTGAGGGGAGACGACTTCAAGAAGGGCTGCCAGGGCCCGGAGTCCGTACCAGGTGAGGTTCTCTCAGACGAGGTTCAGTGTGGATCTGTGAGGTTCTCAGATGTGTCGTTCTCTCCAAGTGAGGTTCTCTGGGTGTAGTTCTCTCTGGGTGAGGTTCTCTCTGGGTGAGATTCTGCCTGGTGAGGTTCTCTCTGGGCGAGGTTCTCCAGGTGAGGTTCTCTCTAGGTGAGGTTCTCTGAGTGAGGTTCTCTCATGCAAGGTTCTTTAGTTGAGGTTCTGTCTGGTGAGGTACTTTCTGGGTAGGTTCTGCCTGGGTGAGGTCCTCTGGGTGAGGTTCTCTCAGGGTCAGGTTCTCTGGGAGATGTTCACTTCATGTGAGATTCTCCCACGTGAAGTTCTTTCAGGTGAGGTTTTATCAGGTGAGGTCCTCTGGGTGAGGTTCTCTGCGGGAGAGGTTCTCTGTGTCAGGTTCTCTCTGCGTGAGGTTCTCTGAGTGAGGTTCTATCAGGTGAGGTTCTCTGGGTGAGGTTTTGTCTGGGTGAGGTTCTCTGTTGGTGAGGTTCTCCAGGTGAGGTTTTGTCTGGGTGAGGTTCTCTGTTGGTGAGGTTCTCCAGGTGAGTTCTCTCAGGAAAGATCCAGGTGAGGTTGCTGAAGTTTTCTCCAAGTGAGATTCTCTTCGTCCTTACCGGGAGTCAGGAGGGGCCGCTGACCCGTGAGCGGTGCCATGGATCCACCTCTGACGGTGTCTGAACGCATGCATGTTTGTTGCTTGCAGCTTACTGGGGCGCGACGCAGGCGTTCGAGGTGTTGGCGTTCCTGTGCAGCGTGCTGTCGCTGCCGGCGCTGTGCGCGTGGTTCCTGTACGGGCGCCCGGACCGCCGCCCCTCCCCGCGCACGCTCAAACTCATCACCATCGTCTTCGTCGCGCTCACGTGTGAGCAACAGGAAAATAGCGAGTTCAAGCACCGACGTATTTACCCCGCGTCCAACTGTGTCGTTTATTGCACGTGACACCAAAATCAAGTGCCCGACAATCTAAAACCATTTCGAAATTTAACAGTGCGCGTTTACGCAGTTTTCGCCTGGCCGCAACTAAGTTGAGTCAACTTGAGCGGTTTGCAGACCAACGGAATTTCTTGGGCCCCCCTCGTACATTGACTGTGCTCTGTTGCGCAGGTCTGTTCCACGCGCTCGCCGTCGCCGTGTGGAGTTCGAGCGACGTCGGTCCGCAGAGCGTCAGGCACCTCGGTACGTCTCACTCCCTCAACCGAAGCGTGCTGCTCTCCTTCAGGGATGAAGCCAGAGACCCCACAGGGCTTTCACAGAAATTTCCGAGCGACCCCAAGGGCTGACCTGGAAAATGGTGGACGACCCTTCCTCTGACCCTCAAGCTTCACTCCCTGTAAACTTTGAAGTGGTAATTTGCAACGACCCCCGCCACACGTATGCTGGGACCTGAACCCTGACCCTGACTCCAACTGAAGGTGTCGGTGGGCAACAGAACCCGCTGACAACCATTTCTAGATCTCTGATGTCTCTGGATCTTTGACATGGAATTTCTGGATCTTTGACATTGAATTTCTGCATTTCTGAAATCTGACTCTGACATCCCGATCTCGATCACGTGTCTTTGTGCGATATATAGCGGTTGGGTTCGCGTGACGTCCTCACGACGCCCGTTTCTCTCGTACTTCAGACGTGAGCACGGGGTTCTCGTGGGTCTTCGCGCTCTTCTGCGTCATCTGGGAGCTGCTCATCATCGTGCCCATCCAGTTCGCGTCTCTGTACGCGTCGCTCGTGCAGCAGCGGCAGCGACAGCACAAGGCCGGGGGCGGCCCCGGTCCCGGCCCCTCGTCGCTGTTCGAGCCCGACCCGGAGATCGACTACGCCTCCATGCAGCAGCACGACGGGCCCGTGGTCGACTACAGCGAGGAGCCCGGCTTCCTCAGGTGCGTTGTCGTACGAGGCACATTGACTTGCAGAGGTCAGAGGCCCCGCGCGTTGCTCCCATGGGTCCGCTGGAGTCATTCGACAGGTTCCGTCTGATTCTCAGTGCAGTTCTCAGGTGATCAGAAATTTTCAAGTGCAGACCAATGTCCCAGGCAGGTCGAGGCAGCACTGCGTGGCGAAATGTTGACACACTGTGTGGCAACCTCTAAATTTTTGACCAAAAGGTGCACTCGAAGTTCGGTACTGAGAACTGAACTAACACTGCACGCAAGCAAATTGAGCGAAAACCAAACTAATTCTTGGTACACTCCTTCTGCAGCAAGCCGCATCTGAGCGGGCGCACCATGACCGGAACAGGCACCGTGACCGGAACCTTCGTCGACTCCATCCAGATGGAGCAGATCCGGGGCTTTTCGTACGACCCGGATGACGACGCCATCAAGCCACAGACCATCTCCAAGGGAACGGCTCGGAAGAACCTGAACCACCAGGAGATGTTCGGCAGCACCTGGGGCAAGAAGGGGCCCAAGGAGACCTGGGGGTTTGGGACCGTGTCCAAGGCGAACGGCCCTCCGCCTCCCCGACCCCCGCCGCCCACGGCGAACGGGGCGGCGCCGCCGGGGGAGCCGCCGCCCGTCCCGCCGCCGCGGGGTACGAAGCGTATCAAGAAGCAGGCGTCCGAGGCGCTGCGCAGCATCTCCCGCGCGTCCGCGCCGCAGTTCGTCAGGAACCTGTGGAACGTGCACGTGAAGGGGAAGCCTGGGGCGGAGCCCGGGGAGGAGGAGGACGGGGAGGGGCCAGGAGCTCCCGGGGAGATCGAACTGGATCCGCCGGGAGAGGATCAGCAGCACACGGGGAGGGAGAGGCCCATATCCTCCTCCAGCCCGACCAAGGGAAACTTTACCTTCAGAAAGAGAACTTACGACAGAGAGGACAGTGATTCGAGTGAGGAGCCGATTTACTCGGACATACGAAGAAGGAACAAGCCTGAAGATCAAAAGGAAGAAGAAAGTGAAGAAGAGGAGGATGGAGAGGAAGAGGACGATGGGGAGCAGGGAGAAGAAGAGGAAGAGGAGGAGGAAGAGGAGGAAGAGAAAGATAAAGATGAGGGTCAGGACTACGGAGAAGATGAAAATGTGTATGAAAACATTGGGGATAATGTGTATGAAAACATTAGTTTTGATGACGATGAAGACATTGACCCGTCCCAGTTCAACAGAGGGAGGTACGAAGCCGAGGTTGCAGCGCAGCGGGAACCCGAGCCCACACCGGACCGGCACCCGGTCCGCACGGGGGCGACGCTGCAGCTGGACGCTGGGTCGCGACGCGGCTCCGATACCTCTGACGTTATGTACACGACGTCGTACGAGGACGGCGCGCGCGGTGGCGGCGCCGAGCGATTCCTCGCGCTGCCGCCCTCGTTCATGGACGGTGCAGTCCGCCGAAACCCACTGTTCAACCTGCGGCTGGGCGGGGCAGGTGCCCCGGGGGAGCTCACCCAGTCCGGCAGCGCCTGGGCCAAGCCGTACGAGTCGAACGACTACGACGACTCTGGGGAGGACGGGTCCGAGGACGAGCGCGAGAAGGTCGTGAACCTGAGCGACATGCGCGACGGCGAGGGCAACATTACCGTCATCTAGTGGAGAGGTTCAAAATGACTGTGAACGTGGACCCGCGCTTCATGTCGCCATCGTTCACATCGTGGTGAAAACCGAGTCCGAGACTGTGGATTGAAGTGTATACGAGGTTTGTCCCACAATATTCCTTTTTTTTGCGATGGTGCATGCGATTGAAGACCGAAAGACGAACAAACTGGTGGGAAGGGTTGCTCAACTATGCAATTTAATAACAGGAACAATAAATTGTCCAACAATAATTTTTGTCATGCAATAAAATGGATTGAAAACATGCTTCTGAGAAACGGTCAGCGATGCGTCAACAGACAAAATGCGCAACCAACTGCAGCAGTCAAAAAGAGTCAAAATCCTTCCAAACAACACATGCAATTACTGTGGATGAGCAATTCCTCTGTTCCCCTGTCCCTCAAAATAGTGGCCAGCAGCTGCAATGCATTTCCTGTACCAGACAGCCAGCTGGTCGAAGCAGTTCTGGTACTCAGCAAGTGGGATGTCTCTCAGGGTGCGATGCACAGTGGTCTTGACATCCTCCAGTGTCTGGAACCTGTGGCCACGAATCTTAGATTTGAGAATGGGGAACGCCCAATAATCGCAGGGTGAGAGATCCGGACTGTACTGCGGGTGTGGCCAGAGTCTCTCAGCCATGTCTACCTCAAACAAATAGGCTGCTGTGTCGACACAAGTGTGCAGGCTGGCATTATCCTGAAGGAGGAAAAAGTTCTGGTCTCTCCAAAGCTGTCGGTGTTTTCGGCGCAAGGCTTCCCTCATTTCCCTCAGAGACTGGATGTAAACCTCACTGTCGACAGTCCCATCGTCATAAAAGAAGCAGTAGATGGTTCCATGTGAGTCAAAGTACAGGATCAAGAGAGTTTTGCATTGAGAGCGGCTCCGGAGTACTTTTTTTGGGCGGGGCTCTCCTGGGCATGTCCACTCCATGTCAGCAAATTTTGTGCGCGGATCGTAAGTGAAGACCCATGACTCATCTGTTGCAATCAGTCTGGACAAGAGACCTGGGTCTTGGTCGAGTGTCCGCAAGTTGGTGGTGCAGAGGTCCAATCTGGTTTGCAGCTGGTGGGGGGTTAAAATTTTCAGCACAAATTTGGGAGCCAATTTGCGCATGTTCAAGTCTTTCCTGATGATCCTGTGTGCCGTCCTCTTGCTCATTCCACACTCAACTGCCAGTTGCCTCAAAGTCATCCGCTTCTCATTCTGAAGCTGCCCTTCAAGCTGTTGTGCTCCATCAGGTGTTCTTTTTGAGCGGTGGCGTCCGGTGTGCTTGTCATCTTTGACATTGCGGTCAGGGACTTCTGTGAACCTCCGGAACCAAAATCTTACTTGAGTACTGCTGAGGGCATGTCCCGGCCAAGCTGCATTCAATTTCTGGATTGCAGTCTTCACTGTGTCGCCTGCACGGACAAGTCTTGATGGCAGCATGCTGCTCCATGCGGCACTCCAGGGAAATCCAGATGACTGCCAAAGCAAGTGTGAACAGAGCCATCGCCGAAGGTCATTGTGCTGCACTCGAACTGACCTCATTTGGGATCCAAGTGATCATGCAAATCAATCCAAATTGGTGTCCGATTCAAGGCCTACATTGCACCTGTCCAGCGAGCGTGAAAACATTGCTTCTTCATCTCCAAATCACCTCCATCACCAACAAAGAAGGAATATTGTGGGACAAACCTCGTACAGGTGCAAAAATTTGCAAAGTAAATGCCGCTGTGTTTTGCAGTCTTGTTTTTCTGTTCACATCACCTTCATTGTTGTCAAACACTCAGCAACTTTTTCCGACAAAAGCCAGTCCGACAGAAAGCGGCTTGGTGGATGATCACTGTGACACTTCATCTACAGGTGCAGTGAGTCGCACATTCGGTGTTCAGGCCGTTTGATTTCCGGCATGAACCAGCGCGATTCTCGTGGTGACGAAGCTGGGAAAGCCGACCTCTCGAACACAATCGCACGCGCAGTCTGGTCTTGCACAGCGGAAACGCGCACACGTGACCAGCCTCGATTTGAGTCAACTGCAAGGATCTTTCTCATTGCCCTGAACAAGGATCTGAACCGCGCGTGGCAAAGACAACTTCTAACAGATGACAATGTAAAGATATAATGTGTATTTTATTCCTCGTAGAAGTCAAAATTAAAACCAGAGCAGGTGGCCGGAGGAGCCCAAACTGTCGGTGCCCTGTCAAAATTTTTGATGGTCAGTTGGCCTGAACAAAGCACAAAATGGGGACAGACAACACAAGGGGTTGGTTGGTGGTGTTCCAGGGAATGCAGACTCTCACACGCGCGTCGTGCGAACAAACTGGCCGTTTTGCGTTGACAAAATCTCGGGAGCTCAACACCGAGCTCGAAGAACGTGGAAAATTCACACGTCTTGCTGGAAACAAGTGTGGTGTTTGAATCGAAAGTCATTGCACGTGAAAGCAAACAGTTGACAGAACAATTACCATGGATGACAATGGACAACGAATCCAGCTGCAGGTGTATTTCTGTCGCACCCCTTTGTTGGTCTACCAAGTACAACAAATCGACCTGTTCAGAGGCACACGGGGCAGACTTAGGATTTGTTGGCGGAAATATCAACTTTGAAAAATTATTCTCCCGAAATTGTGGGGGCGCGGAGTAGAAAAACGTTCCCGGAGGTCAGGGGGGCCTTGATCTCCGAGTCCCTCAGGATCTGCAGTTGCTTTCACAACAGCCGCCAAGAGACGCGCATCACGCGGATGTTCGCGACTCAACGCGTCCCGGGCAGTTTGGTGACCACTCTCTGCAACGTCGCAAGACCCCAAAACAAACACAAATCTTGACAAAATAACACATCGGGATTTGCCACGTGGAACTCCAGAAACTTTTGAGCGCTTTCTGTGCGCACCAAAAAGATTCCGATTTCCAAGCGCCAAATTCCGCGTGCTCTGTTTTCGTTCTTTTTCTTTTGCGACAAAATTTCTTCGGACGAGTCTCTGGCGGCGGTTTTACAGAAGCGGAGTCCGGCGCGGACTCCCCTGGGTATTTCAGTCACCGGCAAATGGCGCGACCCTAGGATTCGGGCGCCGCCCCGGTGGCGTTCGTTTCAGCGTTGGCGGCGTCATCGGCTTCCTTCGCTGCCTTCTTCTTTTTCTTCTTCGCTGCCTTCCTGGAGACCGACGTGGCGAGTAGATTCTGAAGACAATACGCGCGAGTTATGACATCGACCTGGAGACAGTCATGCGTCACAGCAGCCAAAACTAGCATTTCAAATAAGGCTCAAGTTTTTAGTTCCTGCATTGCAGAACGTTCAAAAGGTGTCGCCACTTGAACGCTGTCAACAATCGACTTCTGAGATCCCAGAATGGGAGAAAACAGAAACAGAGCGCAAACTCCACAGAAACAAGGTGTCGGCACACTGACCTTGAGATCTTCGTCCTGCACGGAGTGTTCGGTCTCGTAGAGGCTCGGGTCGAACGGCAGCCCCGTGATCTTCATCGGTCCGTTCGGCATCAGCAGAACCGTGAACTTGAACTGCGCCACGAATTCGCCTGCGAGCAAAACGAGACTCTCATTCAGGGGCCTGGGTTGCAGAATATTCCGTCAGCCGACCAAAAAAGTAGTCACAAAGTTCCATTAGAGGTGAAGTCGGACAGAAACGACCACTCAATCCCAACGGACGGACCTGGAATTTGGCGCGGGGGGGGGGATGCTTTGAGGCAGTCTCATCTGGAAGTGCACACTGGTCATCACCCCCCTCCCCGCCTCAATGACACTGCTGCTGCGGGAAGCAGAAGGAGCGGAGGAGCGTCGACACTCACCGTCTCTCTCCCAGAGCACGTGGTACGGCTCGACCAGCTCGTGCTTTGCACATTCCAACACTCCCATCTTCGCCTTCTTTTCGTCTTCAAACGATCTGCGAACAACAATCATTGATTATCAATGGCTTTTGCAAAGCACCACGACAATTTGTTGTACCATAACTGCACAAAGTGCAGCGTGATCACAAACATAATTCCACCAGAGCCAACTCACCGTAATGTGAAAGGCATACTGCCGAACTTCTTGTCCATTTCACTGAAGAATTCTGCATGACAAACAAGGTTCATGTCAGTTCAAATGAATACATGTAATCAAAGTGTTGTGAACTTTTGAACTTGCAGGCACGTGCAAAAAGATCAAAATACGCTTGTGTGTACAGCAAACTTTTCCCAGTACTCTTGTTAAATACCAGTGAGAGGATTAAGGATTGCGCCGACGAAATGTGGAGTCACTCCGTGGTCTTTCTCACGATTGTCACTCTCCGAAGAAATGCAAAGAACAAAGGCACGGGAAGAAGAGAAGTCAGCTTACGTCGAGAGGCCTTCATTTTCAAGTTGTAGATGACGTCCTTCTTCTTGTACACGGTGGTTCTGGCGTCCATCATCCGACCCTGCAACCGAAGGATCACTGGTAACAACTTTGGTGAACCGTGAACCCGAAATTACCGACTTGTGCGCGCGATCAAAGTTCTGCTTTGACGCACACGCGCATCTTGTTGGATGGGTATCTGCTCAGTCAGTTCGAAATTCGACTTGTGTGGACAAAACAGATGAAGGCAAAACCAGATTGCACTTCAGTCCCCAAACACTTTCACGACGCATCCCAATCCAACCCTTCATTTTCGTTTGATTCTTCTGGGGTTTTGTGAAAGAGATTCAAACCCCAGAGGTTTCCCTTTCAATGTACACATACCTTTCCCTCTCCAGAGCTCACCAGCACATCAATGGCGTACACTTCGTGCACCTCGAACTCACACTTTTCATGCTCTTTTCTGAAACGGAATAAATCTGATTTGTAAGGGTGATCGCCATTTTATGTCTCAGCACTGGCTACCACTGATCACTGCTGAGCAGCCCCAGTGGCTACTTGGAGGAAATCAGGGTTCCGACATGAAAGTATTTCTTTTCTCTGACCGCCCCTGCCCCCGCCGCAGCTGGTCAGTCGTGATCAAGGATGGCTGTTGCTGACGAATTCTTACATGTTGTCACTCGCGACAAGATTTTCTCAGTGTAAATAACCCACACCTATCTGCGCCAAAAAGTTACCCGCGATCGCCACTGTCGCAACCTATTGTCAGTGCAAAGCGCAGGCTCACGCTCCAAAGGACACACATGTGTGAAATCAAGTTATTCCCGAGGACGTGTTTCAAGGTCACCTGCCCGTGCTTGGAGTCAACACCTTTGGGACAATCAGGAAAAGCTCTAGTGAAGAAAATGGAACGCGGCTTACTTCTGAGACTCGCTGGGGTTCTGGATGATGGCCTTCGGTCCATCGATGACGTGCTGCTTGAGTTGGTGCGACAACATGCCTTCTATCGGCTTACATTTGAATTCTTCCGTCACACGTTGAATAGCGTCTGTGACAACCATGTTCTGAAAAACAAAACTTGTTGAATAAAGCGCCGGACGAATGGAAACTCAATGCTCAACAGTCTCTCTTGTCACTTGACACCAACAGTCCACATCCACAACTGTCTTGTCTTCCTTTGAGATCTTTCACAACTGACGATGAGTGTTGCGAAATTGGCATCTCGCACTCCACTAAAATGTGGGTGCACCACGCACGACACGTATCTATGAGAAGCGCGTCGCGCTGCTGACCTCCGCGCCGGGTTTGACGAGTCGCAGCGCCGCCTCCGCCGCCGTGTGCGCCGCCACGATCGCGTCCGCCTGGCGCCCCGTCACCTTCTTGTCCTGGGGGACAACCACGATCGCCATGCAGTGAATGTTTTCAGTCACGTGAGGGGACACGTGTTTTTTCCACGCAGGCGCCCACAGCGAGCACGTTTTCACAACATTCATGTTTGAAGTGCGGCCTGTTGCCCGAAGATGCAGGAAGAACTAAGGCAAAGACTGCAGATGTATCTATCTGTCTGCGCATTTCTACGGCTGAATCTCGAGCGCTAGAACATGACTTGACTCACCGACGAAGCACCGACGACGCACGTGTGTGCCACAACTGCGATAAACCCGTCGATGTGAGCTCCCATGTCACTGAAACGAAGGAATCGTGCTCAGCACACCTGACAAGAACGTGGCATTAAGTGGCGATTTCTTGGGAGAATTTCTCTCAGGATAAGTTGTCCTCATTGTATTCAGAGAACTTTGAAGAAAAGCATCACAGAGAAACAACTGATGGTCCTGCCTTTTGACAACTAAAAGTGTGTGATTCTGACTTACATTTTGACGAGGTCTCCATCCTGCAGTGTCGCGGCGTCGCCCTCAGACTTGAGTGGAGAGAAGTGACACACGCAGTTGTTCACAGATATACACGTCGGGAATGCAATACCTGCAATTCGTATAGTTTCGTCACCGAGGCCCGTACAAAGCTTGAAATGACATCACCAGCGAAATGGCAAACAAAGCCGTGTGTGCACAATGACGAGTGGATCGTCCAGTCAGTTTTCCACGTGAACAACTTGAATGGTGAGCAAAGAAAACCCGATGTGATTGGTCTTTTTAGTGGATCAATGAGGCTATACAAACTTCGGGGTACATCACGTTTGTGTCAGGCTGGCAACCCTCGAAGTTCGATTCAAATTGTGGATTTCACAAAAACTGACGCTGTGTCTGTGTCTCAGCGACCCACTGCTTTACAATGGTGCGAAGCCGGAAATGTTCAGGGAAGACCCTTGTGTATGAATGTTGCCGACGGAGATTTCTCGTATATTTCTCACCTTTCTTCAGCTCTTTCTCCCTTTTGTACACTTTGGACGTCTCCTCTGTCAACAGCTTGTCTCCAAGTTCACAGATGTCCAACACTTTGGTCCCAGCCGTGCACTTCGCAACAACCTGCTTCAGCACATCTGCAAGAAAACGAGCAATGAATGAATGTCTGGGGGTCGGACCCTGACGGAGATCGAGGTCGCCCCCACCCGCCACCCCCACCTGGGATGTCGCCAGTCTGCGATTGTCTAGAATTCCAACAAACTGGCAATTCCAGCTTTCTCACAAGTAACAAGATGAACTGATTTGAAAGGCAGAGCTTCTGTGGACGAAATTTGTTCTCCTGTGGCACATTTCACACGTCCACTCCATTGTGGCTTCCTATCCCCCTTGCATCGGACAGGATGGGACGTGGACTCGCCCACTCGAGCAGTTTGTTCAGCACTTTAGTCATCACTGAACTCAAAATTACGCGCATCTTCACCCTGATAAATCTCGCAAGTCCAGCCGCCAGTCAAGCGAGTGGACGCCCAGGCAAGTGCAAGCTTCAGAGCCCGCCAAACCAATGAAAAGAGAGCCTGGCTTCCCAACATCTGTGCAGAGGTTTTACCATTATGCGGTCAGTTTTATCCGACTCTGCAGAAGCGAATGTCTCCACGAAATACACTGCAACTGCTTCCAACACATGACAGTCTCCATGAACTTCATTTTGTGGCAGAAAAGTCCGAAAATTCACTGTGAAATGAGCGATAAAGAATGGGAAAGCACATGTGGTCAATTGAAAACGCCATCTTTGCCTCTCGAAACACTCACTGTTGCACAATTCCGCACACATTTTGTATTTGGTCACCACTAAATCCTTCTCAATCGTCTGCTCGACTTCATCGGTATCCTTCTCGGCCATGGCTGTCTATGTGAACCACCAATAATGGGATTTTTTGAAAACTCTCCAAAATGCGGCTTTACTTTCGGCTGTTTCCGGCCTCCTTGACACGTGATCATCGTGGGAACCAGAGCAGCTTCCTGCAGGTGACGCCCTCTGCTGACACTCACAGTTAAGCAGCACGTCATATAGGTGCAAACTCGAAAATCGGCTGTACTCCGGTTGTGGCTGTTTGTTAGGCATTGTTTCAATTTCTGATCGCAATTTGTTCAATAATATGGTCGAACAAATGCTATGGTTCTGAATATTTCTTGTCCTGGAATTACCTGGACTTTCAACCTCACAGCTGATTGCAATCTGTAAGACGTGCAGTTAAATCTGATTGTTTTGAACTGCAATATGGCGGCTTCAGGATCCCACTGCAAATAGGATTTTAGTCTTTGCTTGCCCTAATTTCTTCAAAGGATAAATCGTATTTCGTGAGTATGATTTACAAACAGTTTTTTCTTGATAAGAGAGGCTCAGCAAGGGAAAAGCTTTCTGAAGGCTCCCAACAAACAGAACGTCAAACTGAGAGCACAACTCTGCTTCAATCCTCCCTCATCTTTGGTTCAGCCTAAAACTTGCACTGGACTCAGTTGTTTCAAACTGAGTCCCACGACCAGATCTATGCGTGAAATTCTTGACGTGCCTTCCGCAGTGAAGTCAAGTTGAAATAAGATAAGACAGCATTTCCTTTGCAAAGCTGCCTGTCGTATGCAGCTGCAGTTGGAAGTTCGTTCTTGCCGGTGTTGTCCGTTCTCACGGCCTGCAACGGAAACTAGCACGCAAAAAGAAAACTGTCCCTCAATTTGCAGTTGGTGTACTCACTCTTTCCGGTGCTGGTGTGTTCAGGAATATATTCCTGAGTGAAAATCTGTGATTTGTCGGGCTTTGCTCCCGCCTTGAAACACCAAACCCCAGTGAAACGTGCAGATCGCTCAAGTCTGAAATGTGTGAATTCGCAGGTTGGCCCGTTTCAGATGAAGAGTTAAAGCTGTCCAGTCTCACCAGGTTTTGTGGTTCAAATCGCATCGTGTGACTCTTGCAGTACGGCAGTCAGATGGCGGAAGGGCTGGACGCCTTTGTCGCCGGGGTCTGTACCCAGGACACGCGGAAGAGGCTCACGACTCACGCCGAGATCGTAGCGTACCTGCGCGACCCGGCCAACCCCGCGACGTGCGACGAGCTCGACCGCATCGTGGACGGGCTGACCGCCTGGATCAACAGCAGCAACTACAAGGTCAGTTTGTTGCAGGAGGTTCAGTGTGGACTTGGTCTTCAAGAAAAGTGGGACGGCCAGCGCAGATCTCATATCAATCAGGCTTCAAGTCGTGGTGACCAAGTTTGCTGATGTGGTCTCAGAACCGTTGAGAGAAGCGTTGTTGCGTTCACATTTGTGCATTTGCATTTCTTCCGGTCGTGTGGGCCGCGGCTGTCTTGGTAAACTTCCGCTCTCCGTTGGAATGAACTTTAGTCGATTGAGATGTGGACAGGAAAACTGCTTGCCCATGTCGTGGAAACATGTTTTGAGCTGAAGTAAAGCTGTGCGAGTCGATTGCACAAATTTCAGATGACTGTGCCATCTTTACCTTCAGTATCCATTGCATGTTTTCGGCATTGTGTGTGGACCGTAAAACAGAACCGCCTGCGCCGATCAAGGCATTTTGTGAATGCGGTCGTCGGCGACGTCAAAGTCGTGCCCGGGAAATTCATACATGGTCTGTTTGGCCACACTGGAAAAGCAATGCATCTGGACGAGTTTGTTCGGATTTTGGCTTTTTCGACCAAAACAGACAAAGGCTGAATTAAGTCCGAATGAAGATTTGAAATCAGATCATCCTCTGCGACAGCGCAGTGAACGTGATGCTACAATCTGAGAAACTTGAGCGCTCGAATCTCCTCCTGCACAGTCGGCAGGCAATCTGAACCAGCTGTGCAGACTGAAGCTTTCGTCTCGGTCGGCAGCGAAATGAAATCGAATGGACAGAAATCCTGGTGAAATGAACCACTATTTGATGAGGAACACGAGGAAGAAATCACCAAAAGATCAACGTTGAGGAATTATGGCAGACCAGACTGACCTGCCCTGCGCGTAGCAGACGCACCGCGCTGCTGCACAAACTTTTGATAACGGGATTCTGCACAAGTCTCGCACTCCACTCACTGTTATGATTTGTCGGTTGTGAGTGGTGCAGCTTTTGATAAGGCTATGTGTTTCAGTTCATATCACATTCTGCAGGGGTGAGTGCTGCATGCTGCACATAACACAGACAGATGCTGCTTGACTTTTGCCGCATCCAGTGAGAAAGTTTGGGTCTCTTGTGAAAGCTTGAACAGAATTGGATGGTGCGCGGAGACACAAGTTTGATGATGTTCTCTCCGATGCTCGCATCACTTCTGCACCATTTCCCGCAGGGAAGGTTCTTTCGGGGTGACTGACCGAATCCACGCTTTTCCCAACATTATCAGTTTGGGTCACATGTTTCAGAGTGAAAACCCAGACAGGTAGCAAGCAGTTTATTCTTAGCGCTCTCTGGTTTTGCGGAGCTTTTTGCTCGTGTACCTCAGGCCGGGTTGAAACTGCGTTTCCTGTTCAGTGTCTCTGATTATTATTCCAACCGTCATACGCGGTGCGCTGTCTGTAAAAGCAAAGGTCGAATTCCTTCTGTCTGAATAACGCGACTCGAACTTCTGCCTGAAGGATAAAAAACGCGCACAGAAAGGGTGGATGTGAAATGACATCCACCCAATTCCGCGTCTTGGTGCACTGACGTGAAAGATCTGAATTCGAAGCTTGCGGTGTGTAGGCTGACGGTACTGATTGACAAAACACTTCAGAGTTGTGCTCGCCTTCTGGGGTTGGTGGACGGAGGAAGATCCACAAACCTGTCATGGATTGTGCGAAGCAGCGCTTCCCGTCTTTGCCTCACAGACGCACGCACGCGCGTGAACGCCGATGCGCGCAAAATCCGCGAAAAGGCTTGTACGACGAGTGGATGTCACACAGGTGACGAACGTGGCTTGCTGTGCTGTTTACGCTTTCATCAACCATGGAGGGACCACACTCAATTAAATTCAAGTGCAATCTTTTGAAAATTGAACGTGAATTTCGATCCTTCATAAATTGAAGGTTCTTGGGGCCGCGAGTATGAATTTTACGCGGGTGCAAACGCGCCTCCCGTCGAGTGCAGCAGCAGTTGGGGAAAGCAGATCTACTTGTGCAGTGCATTGTGAAGAAAGTAAAAATCCACTCAGATACCTCGCTGTTGACTTAGAAAAATGCCCTGGGCTCATCATTTTCTCGCTCGCTGTGGGTGGGAGGAACGTGAGCGGCTTTGGTAATGTGCGCGTGCGGGAGACAAGGTACTTGAGTTGTTGGTTTAGAACCATCATTTGTGGTCAAAAAGCAAGATTGTTGCAAACGTGACCGAAGAAACCACGAATTTGCGGACAAGGGCGTTTGCCAACTTCAAGCCTTGACGGAAGTTGTCTGTCAATGGCATCTGCGGAACTCGGGAAATGGTTCAAGGGGGAGGTAAGTGTGTGTGTGTGTGGGGGGGGACCTTGGGAAGGGACTCGAACTTCAATCTTGACAAATTCAAAACGTAAAATGTCGAAATGTGCACGCAGTACAAAATTCAGGGAGGGGGAACAAATCGAGGGTCGGGGGGGGGGGAGAGACAAGCCTCATGGACCCCTGTACCGCTGGAGGTATTGGTGTTAATCGAGGGTAAGGAAGGGGAGGGGGGCTACAGGCCCAACCGGTCTCTGGATCCACTAGAGATCTCAGTGTTTGTGTCTGTTATGGAGCTCGATCGTTCTTGGCTTGATCCTAACTGAATTGCAAAGCATGGCCGCCTTGATTGGTATCTGCGGAGGCCGCAGTGGGCCATTGTGTGGAGCCCCGAGGGCGCATAATGTGTGTTATAAATTTGAAAGTCTCTTGGGGTTACACTCTGCAGATCAGGGGGAGGGTTTATTATGTACCCGAACAATGGGATGCAGTGACACAGAGGTGCTTGCAAGTTTGGTGATACTCGTACGTTGTGAAACCAGATGTGACACTTTGACTCGTGTTTCTGGGTGAAATTGAGAGTGTGAGGGTTTGACTTCGTTCAATGTGGACGTGGCGTTGGAACGTCCGAGAAATGGCGTCTGGAGCACGTGTCCTGGATGTTCACTTGCCTTGGTGTGTCGATGCTGGTGTCAGACGCCAACGTCCGTCGTTTTGTGGTCGATTGCTCCACGCTTCTCATTCACTCCACATATCACTGCCCAATGACGAGGATTTCTCATTTTGTCGTGAGTCAATTTCCATTTTACCTGCCAACCTTGAGGATGTAACATCATGTCAGAGACCTAAAGTGGCTGTGGTTGAGATTTGTGACAGTTTTTCGAGCGACTGCCTTTTACGGTTGGGAGCGCCTCTCGTAGTGACTCTGCCCTCTGATCTCCACCATCCGAGCCCATTCACCACCACCGCTGCCGGTACATCATCCATCCCTGCGCTGCAATAAACAGACTGATTGCCTGTCACTTCACTGTTCAGTTTCCTTGAGACGAAATTCGTGATGCCAATCGCTGTCACTCTACGTTGTGAACGTGAAGGAGGTACCGGTACTCGAAGCAGTGCTGAGGACAAAGGCTGGTACAATGTCCCTGGTTCCCAATCCCTTGGTAAAGGTCCGTGGCCTTGGTTGGTTCTGAACCTCTCTTGGTTTCAATCCCCCGCCCCCGGAAGCTGGTCTGGTCAGACTGGCACATTCCGCATCTGCTGGTGCAAGAGCAATGTGATTTCCGTCCTTCCGTCCAGCACGTGGATGTGGTCGCACGGATCTGTTGAGGCGTGACCTTCTGGCTGAACGTTCACTTGGGAATTCCACGCCTGCAGACAGGTTTCTACCCACCCGACGTCTGGCTCCAATGAATCTTGCCCTCCTCAGTTGAAGTCGGTTGATGAAGGTGAAGCTGACCTCCTGACGAGGCACCCAAAACCTGAACCATCGGGTCTGCACAACCAGAGCATCCGGAAAATGCCTGGTCATGGAAACCTTTGGTCTGGCCGTCAATGTGCCATTTGGGGTTTGTGCAGGTGTAGTTTGGTTTGGAATCTGTTGAATGTCGCGCTTCACGAAATGTTCATTCTGCGCACCCCTGGTCTCCGTTGTTCTGGCGGTGAACTGTTGACGGTCGAATCGATAACCAAAGCTGATTGGGGGTCACAAGCGTTTTCACAGATTCATTCAACAACCTGATTGGTGGTCAGGCCTCCGAGTATTCGCCAGAATGGATCATCGAAACTGTTTGACCTCATTTTCCTTGTTCTTCTATTTGCAGATTTCGCTGAACGGTTTGGAGGTGATCTCACTGCTAATCGACAGACTGGGAGAAGATTTCAAGCACCATGTGCACACAGGTGAGTGTTGGCCGTATGAGACTGCATCTACGCGCTGGTGTGAATACAGACAAGAATCTGGTGTCGGGTGCCACACGCAGAAGCTTCAGAGTGGGTGAAACTGCGTCTGTCTGTCTGTCTGCCTGTCTGTTTGTCTGTCTCTGTCTGTCTGTCTGTCTGTCTGTCGCAGGAGTGGACCCCTGGTGTGCTTTTGGTCCTTTCAGAGGGGCTCATGCCCTGGATCTACCCCTGCAAACTTCTGCTTTCTTGCTGGTGGATAAAAAGATGGTCAAAGCCGAAGGATTTCAGCAGACTCGCTGCTCCCGTGCTCGGTAATGGAGATTCCGGTCGTGCCTGGCCATTGATATTTCCTCGCCTCGGCGCCGGATTCGGAGCGAGGTGTGAAGTGAGTGCGCAGGCCAGACAGACGCAACGGGAGCCGGGCAATTCTGTCGGGTGTGGAGTGAACCGAGCGGGCAAAGCAGCGCGTGTGCTTGTATCCGCCGATACGACCGACTGCGCTGAACAGAACAATGAAGGTCAAAAAGCAACGACAAAAAGAAGGGATTAGTTTGAGAGGATTTGTTCTGTGTGGTGAAACAGCGTTTTGCGCGTCCATTGACCTCAGCGTACTGAGCACGTTGACCTGATATTCGCAGCATCCACTGTACTCGCTAATTATTGACGCAAACCCCGTCTCTGACTGGCTGGAAATGTGATCAATCACTCACAGCTGATCGACCCGATTCGCCCTTTGTTTTGGTGCCTAAAAATACTCCTTTGGGGGGGGGGGTATGGTGCGATTTTTTTCATGGGCGGAAAATACCCCAGACATTTTCGATTCTAATCCGTGGAATGGTGAGCGGGTATCTGCAACCCACACCAGAAGCTGTGTGTTTCCGAGGGAAATGATCGGGTCAGGTTGAGTGCTGCATTCGCTCGTCTTTCCTCGGAACCTTCTCATGCAGTCAGAATCTGGTCAAGATGTTCTCGCCCGAACGGCTGGCCGAGTTCACCCGAACACGAAGGGAAAGGGACGAAACGCAGACGCAAAACAGGGGACGCAGACTTTCAACACCAAAGTCCGATGTACTCGGAGGTCACATTGCACATGCTTTCAGAGAAAGGCGAGCACGTGGCACCTGTTCGGAGGCAAACACGCGAGTATTCTTTGGCGTCCCGTGGCATTCTCCACAAACTGACCATAAAACAGCGAGTTTTGCAAACCATGTTGGACGACCAGCTGTGCTGTTGGTTGTATTGATAAAAAGTCATGGAAAATGCGAATGAACGTGGACGGCGCACGCGATCTTCGTGTGCAGGGGACGGAGTGCAAATTTTTCACGATGCTTCGTGCGTGCTGAGCTATTTTTGCCGCTCAGGGACTGTGATAACTTTCGCTGATGGTTGCGAAGGTTTTGAAGGAAAACAATCAAAAGATCCAGGGAACACGGCACCTCCGTCTCCAGGGGTGGATCCAAAACCATTTGCAGGGGTGCAACCTCGTGGGGGCTGATTTCAAGTTTGAAAAATGTGACGTGTGAACGAAATATTTTTTGCCTGCAGTGCAGGTGTCAATGGATCCGCCTTCAATCTCCACTCGTGCATCAGACCCCCAAGTGATTTCTTCAGGCAATAGATGGTGTGTCTTCACCTGCAACGCGATGGACGAAACCTTCTCACGGTGCGGGTCGAGGTTTCCACCGACCCCTCCAAACCGGAAATAACCAGAAGAATCTGGCCCGGGAAAAAATGTCCCAGTGCCACTTGGCTTTTCTGGTTGAGACTGGTGCAACGGCGGTTGTGGTAGAAAGGAAGGAGAAGGGTAAACTGAACACATATTTGACATTCAACAACAAAGTGGTTGCGCACAGAGAGGTCGACAGGCGTTCATCAATCAATCTTCTGATCAAATTATTCTCGCAGTCCATAGCCTGGGCTCTTCACCAGCGGATTTTGGGCACCGGACTGACCCCGTGACACAAGTCACTTTGCTTCCCCCCTGCCAAATTTGCACTGCAAGTGCAAAAGTTTGAAGATGAATTTGGCCCCTTGACAACCCCCCAAAAATTTACCTCTCCCCCCGCCGTCAATTTTGAACCTGCTGGGGTTGGATTCTTCGTCGACCTGGGGGATGCTACCTGAGCAGTAACCACTGCGGTTGATGTTTACTGCGCATCATTGTTCTCGGCGCGTGGATCAACGGATTAACGGGGGATTAGTGGAGCTCTTCGCAGCAGTTCCGACTCCGGGTACGGAGATCAATAGACTGATGCGGGGCGCTGTTTGCCACCAATGGCGCCGCCGGAGCTGTGCAAACAGAAGGTTGTTACGTGTGCGGGACACCAGAGATGTTTCAATCAGGTCAAACGCGTACACGTTTCACTGGATGAGAGTTGCCCTTCTGTCACGTACCAGTTGTGATCATCTGCACATTGTGATGCGTGATTGATTCGAGGACGAACCGTCGCAGATCGGCGAAACCTCTGCCGACCCAACAGAATTTCGTGTCTGTTCACGCGAACGAATTTGGGGGCTCGATGAAGCTCACGTGATCAGAAAACGACACGAATCTCTCGTGTTCTGAAGCTGCGTTTTCGAGGGTGTCAGTGAACACCCGGGTGAAGCGTTGGTGAACACCTGAAGGACGTCGGTGTCCGTCTTCATGTCGTGTTCTCCCCACCTGAACCCAAGTCCAGCCTCCCTGTCCCAGCCTGCGCCTGCGCGTAGAGGTCTGAATTGGGTGAATGATGGGCCTTGGGTGGGACGGGCGGTGTGTGAAGCTGCATACGCAGAGGAGACAGTAAGTATCAGCCTGTCCCGAAAGATGGATTTATTGTTTCATTGGCTCGGTACATGGAGTCAACAACCATTGATGGAATGATAATCGAGTCGGTTTTAGATCCATGCACGAGGTCAAAGTGCGTTGGGCGAGACTGTTGTGTTCAGGTTGAGCAAAAGAAATGAAGGTGTGTTGTGCGTCGTTACAGTTTGCCCACAACAGGCATAGCGATGTGAATTCCCTGTGGCCTGACTCTGGATCGGGACTGGGGGCCTGTCGAACATGTGCACCATGCACCAAAAATCCTAACGAGGAAGAGACTTGTTATCGGACATGATTCATTGCGAACGGAATCATTCACGCAGACAGTGTCCGTAGGCTCTCTTGCTCCTGCATGGAGCTCCTACAAGAGGGCAAGGCCCGTGTCAACCAAGGTCTTTCGCTCACCACAAAGGAACTTCAGTGTTGCAAGGTTCAGTTCAAACAGAATCAAAAACCTGTCCATAAATCATCCGGAAACACAGACAGTTCGATTCCCTGAGCATGGTTACAACGCACATGTCACAAATAGGTACTTCTGGCGGAGATAACGGGAGATATTATCAGTCTGTTCCGAGTACCAACTTTCAAGAAGGTTCATCACATTTCGTCTCGAAAAGTCTGGCAAGAGAAAAATGGTTCACATCGCTGTGAGATATGTCATCATGACGCACTTCCATCCAGTCTGATCTGGTCAAATTCTGTGCTGCAATGGATTCCCTTTGCAGGTGGGCAAAACACAGGTGACCTTGAAACATGAGACAGACTGAAAATAAGATCCACAGAGAGTCTCCACCCAAAAGTCGAAACATCACAAGTCGTCTTTCTTCTCCACATCTGACACGCAAACTGTCTGCTTTCAAAACCAACACTCAAAAAGTTGAATAGAAAATTGTACAATTTTCGAATCAGCGGGTAGTTTTCAAATGACGTGGTTTCGCACTGCGGGGGCCGTGTGTCGACCTGGATGAGAACACCGTCGATTCAATGGCAAAACGTCAGATTTGCGTGAGAAGCCTGCGACGATAACCGCCTTCGTTTGACTTTCAGTCCAGTCGTGAGCTTTGTGTGCCGTCACAATGCAGTGGCAAGGATATCATCTTCGGGGGCGGACCCAGGATCTGAGGCACCTGATTCCGCCGAGAGGGTTTTTGTTCAACCTTGAAATGATAAAAACCTGCAGCGTAAATAATGCGGTGTTGGAGCAATTTTTTGGGGGGATCGTGGGAGATGGCTCCACTGGCTGGCAGGGTCTGCCCCTGACCACGTATTTCACCGTGGCCAAACAGTTAAACTGTAAGCAAAGGTTCACAAATCCACAAATGAAACCTTCAGACTGGGCACCGACACACGTGTGGTGAACCCTTCGACGCTTCTGTGTGTCCACAGCTGCAGTCCTTTACGCAGGTTGGTTGAAAAGAGACATGTTTTGAATGCTGGGACAAGGCTGCAGTTGTATTGTGGGTTCACTTGGTTCGCCATCATCTCCTTTGCCGTAGGTGTCCTGAGAAGACGGAGCCGCCGGGTTCTGCCCCGCATCTGGTGGGAGCAGCTCGTCTGCAAGAAGGGTGGGACTCAGGGTCCGGCAGGCCTGTGCACACCGCGCACCACCATTCACATCCTCCTCACACAGACTGTCCTTTTGCAGAAGTGAACCCGTGTCCACCTGCACGAGACAGCACTGCTGCCGAGCCGTCTGTGCCCACGGCCCCGGGAGAAATGAAGAATCGTGGTGGTGCTGGTGTGAATGGGCCTCTAGTTGCTCGTTTTCTTTGCTGCTTCCTGTTCTGTGTTCACGTTTGTGCGTTTGGTGAAATTTCAATGTGTGAGAACCCATCTGGAGCAGAAATCCTGGCTGGGGAGGAATTGAAAGCTGACAAACAGGTGGAGCCATTTTGGCAACCAGTGTAAAATCAGCGTGAATGGTTCGAGTATTGGACTTGTTCGTGGTGTCGCTCACAGACAGTTCGCTGTTTGTTTGGTCGAGCCACCTTTTCGTTCGGGAAATTTTGTTTTGAAAAAGTTTTTTGTCAACTCAAGTTGGTTTCAAAGCTTGAGCAATTGTGACTGATGTTGCTTTTCTTTACATTGCAGTATTACCCGCCACAGTCGACCGACTGGGTGACAACAAAGATCAGGTATGTACCGTCGTGTCGGAGGAGATTGCGACGTGGGAGGGGTCCTTGTCATCTCCGCGTGCTAACGCGGTGACTGGTGAACCGGTGGATGTTCACCACATAGGTGTGCAATGTGCAGGCAAAAATTTGGGTGCGTGTGTGGTGTGTGGGAACAACCTGTTGCATTGTTGTGAAAGACACACAAGTGTCTTCGAGGTTTACAGAGACCTCAGGGTTTGTCTGAACCCCCGTCGTTCACACGAAAAAATTAAAGGCCTCCGGGTGAGGGTGGGGTCGGCCGTATGAACAGAGTGGTGGTCAGAAACAACAGAAAATCAGATTTATTCCCGACTCACAAGCATGAATTTCAAGTTGATTATAATTTTCATGTCAAATATTCCCCGGCACCATTCGTTGTCTCCCCTGCGCGGACTCTCTTTATCTGGACTCGGGATGAATTATGCATGAGAGGGGGAGTGTGTGTGTGACTTGGCCCTGGTTCTGGTGTTACGCGTTTACAAACAGTAAGCGATGCGAACGTCCTCACTGAACCTTCTGCTCCGAGAATGCGGCCAAGAGTCGCGCTGAGCTTTTGGAACGGAAGTACTGTTCGGCTCGCAGCGAAACCCGGGCAGACGCCATCCAGGACACAGTCTCCGCTGTTTGAGTTTGGCTATTGAATTTGCACCGCTGAATTCCAAAACGGTAACATGACCATTTGAGTCCAGCGTGTGTTCACAAATGTCCGATGTCTGCAAGGCGTGTACAGATAAATGCAGTACATGTGTCACTGAACAAACAGACTGTAAACATTGGACTGCTCGCGCGGACAGATCACTCATTCCGTTGCCCACAGCGCATTCGTGTTCTGGCCACGGACAATTGCAAAGAGTGACCAGGGCTCGCGGGATTCGTTTGCACTGGGCTGTGAAATGGTTCGCCGGTGAGAGTGAAATATCTGGGCAGTACGAGAAAAATCTCACGTGAGCCGAAGACGCCAGCAAAGTATTGGCAGATTTATAGAAAAGGTGTCGAATGTGGGTTTGGGTGTGGATCTGAATGCTGTGGGCGCTGAATTCTGGATGTTCACACACACACGCACACCACGCACACACACCGAGGTGTACATGGATGCGTGCACACACACACGCACACGCACACACACACACACACACACACACACACACTGGAACACCGGACGAGAGAGAGAACACTCAAGCGATGTTCCAGCTGTTTATTCCCATCAGAGAATTTAATTGTCGATCTCTGAAAAATATCAGGTCATAAAAAGAGAGGACTTGCATGTAATTGGGGCCATTGTTTGCCTTCATGACACATCCCAGTATCAACACACAGGCCACTTTACTCGCAACGCTGGTACATGTGAATGCGTGTGGCATGGAGGATTCAGGGCATGAATTCAGCGAATGGTGAAAGGTGGGGCCTCACGAGGAAATTTCGGGGCAATGGGACCACGAGGTTCTTCAGCTCGACTGGAAACAATCCAAATTTCTGAAGGTCAGAAAAAAAAAAACTGGAGACAGACTGTGTGGAGCAGCTCCTGCTTCCAACCTTTTGTCCGATTCTGGATCCTTCCCTGAGCGTGTTCCTTGTTACATGGCAGAGCACCAGACGTTGATCAGTGGGACATGTTCCCATGTGCGCCGAGCGGCCAAACGACCATGTGCGGTCCCACACTCGGCTCTGAATGCGCCATCTTGGCAGGTTGATCTCGTTTAGTGCAAACGTGCCGCGACGGGAGGTCCAGTCTTGCCCGAAGGAACTCCGGAATTCCCTTCACGTTGAAGAGCGCTCAATGACAATACACGCTTCAGCGGATCCAGGAGCCCTTGGGGTGGGCCATTCTGACCCGCCACTCGGACTCCTCAAGTTAATTTTTCCCTGCGGGGCAAAATTTTCACATTTTGCGTGTGAAACTTGGCCAGGTTGTAATTTGCAGCCCCCCCTCCCCCCCCCCGCTGACGTTGAGCCTCGTGATCTCTCTCCGTCCTGGATCAGCTCGAGGCTCATTGGCAAGCCAACGTTTTATGTCCCTGCCTGTTTGGCTATCTAATGGATTTCACCTGTGTGGCTCTCCATGACAGCTGATATTGAGATGGCTTGCACTCGCGATTCCTCAGTCTGTCCCATAATAGATCTACAAGACGACACAGCAATCCTTCTATTTTCCCGACAACGACTCGGTGAAGCTGTGCGTGCACCATGCCTCGAAGGCAAGGACCTGTCCACCTTCCTCCTTCCCTCCACAATCCGCACTCCGGTGTGTGTGTGTGTGTGTGTGTGTGTGTGTGTGTGTGCGTGAGCTCGTGAGAAAAACACGCTCTGCTGCACGTAAAAACCCGTGTGTGAGTAAACATCCCATCGTGCATCAGCTCAGATTGGTTTGCTTTGTTTGCAGGTTCGCGAAGCCGCGCAAGAAGTATTACTGAAGCTGATGGTGCCCGCCTCGTCGCCGCAGGTCAGTCAGTCCGTCGCAGCGCTCAACTTCCGGTCTGAAGTGCGGACGCTGGCGTCACAACACCCATTCAATTTCGATGTAGGCGTCGCGTCCACACTGACAGCAAAACCTCTGATAGACTGGTGCAGTGTGACATTTTCATGAGACAACATGGCCATGAGGCCTGAGACATCACCACTGTTGTTGCATTACTTTCTGTGGAGACGCCTCAGGCCTCATCTTGCTGTGTCTTGCTGCAGTAGTGTGGCCAAGCCATTGTGCAGAAACTGAGTTTCGTGGAAGTTTGAGGCTTCCCTACCCTGAGGGGTGAGACCTCGGGCCTCGCTTTACCCGTGTCTCGGAGCTCAAGACGGTACATCACTGCCCGATTCATCACACAGTGATGACTTTTATGTTCTTCGGCGTTGAGACTCCAGCCGTGTTTCCCGGTTTGGTTCGGACGGTCTCACGCAGACTGGTTCACGGTTCGCTGTGTTTGTGTTGCAGTTCGTGTTCGACCGCCTGATGGGAGCGTTCTCACACAAGCTGTGGCGCGTGCGCGAGTCGGCGCTCATCAGCCTCCAGAAAACCCTCAATCAGTGAGTAGCGCGGAACGCCCACAGTGCGTCAGCTCAGCTCCGTCCACACGTCCCGGTGCAACGGACTTTGTTTGCTTGTGTGCTGGAGAGACTTGTGCCGCCGAGGAACCACGGGTGGACCTGCTGGAGCAACGCCCCCCCCCCCCTCAGGCTCACCTCCACTGTACAAAGTCGGCAACGTGGAGAAATGAATATTTTCTTGCCACAGACTGGCTCTGCGCATCAAACGATCACGGTGTCTGTTCTCGTTTCAGTTATGGTGCCAGTCGTCTTAGTCTTTCAAAAATAGTCAACGTCATCGTCAAGCTGTTGGAGGATCAGAGTGGACCCGTAAGTATGCAGTCTTCAACCCATTCGAGAATCTCGACGTGGCTGCGGAAGGAAATTCCCTCCAGCAATTATGCACTTGCGCGTGGCTTCCACAGGGGTCGCAAAATCCTTCTGTCTCGTGTGTGTATGTGTCCGCGAACAAAAAACTTAATCCGTCCCCCCAAGCCTTGGATCGTCAGGACGGCAGTGTACAACACAAGTGACCACGAACCCTATGACGAGCAGACCATGGTCGGTAAGACCAACCGTACAGAGAAACACAGGCGTTCCTCAGGGTAGATTCTTGTTTTCCAGGTCCGGGACGAAGCAATGAACACGTTGGTCGAGATCTACCGACACGTCGGGGAGCGAGTGCGGCACGATCTGAGTAAAAAGGACATCTCGCCTGCCAGGTAACCAAAGTTTCCTGGATCAAGCGCACCCGTTGGATCCTTTTGCCACAACGCACTCCGCGAGGTTTGTCGGAATGTCGGTGGAACAGAGATGTCGCCACAGCCCGGGCCAAGTTTGGTGGATGACTCATCCCATCGGTCCTGGATTTCAACAGGTTGACACCGCGGAACCTGTGTCAGGTTCAGCAACTGGATCGCTTGAGGTTCTGGATGTGGATGACAGAAACCATCCTGGTTGGTTTGGCAAACATGGCTCCGCCTTGAGATTTGAGTCAATTTCCAGTGTTGGAAATTTTTGAGTTTCAATCCAGCGGGTATGGACCAGTCCCTTTTGCAACGGTTGATTACGACTTTCTGAAAAAAAAACAAACTTTTTTTTTCTGCGCTTGGTCTTCCTGAACTCAGCTGCCGTGATTCACCTGCAGAAAAGTTCTGCACAAGTTGGAACAAAGTTTGAGTTTGAAGCTGGTGACTCACTCTGAGTTGCGTAAACAAGCTGCATTCTGAAGATGACTCATCAGATCCACCCTGGCTACACTGACACCGCTGCACAAAGCAGTGTCGTGTAGATTCTTGTGTTGCACAGACGTGTGTGAGAATGCAACGCAAAACATACACAAGATGAGACAATTTAGAATGTTGGGGATATTTCCGAAACAACCAGCATTTGCAGTGAACAGAGACGAATTTGGTAAGCAGTGCAGATATGGTTGTGTGATCAATTCTGTGGTGTCAAGTGCAGAAGGTTGTTGACTTGCACCACCTGGCATTACAGACCCACGAACGGTCGCAACTCATTTGCACCAGAGGCACAATGGCAATGCTGATCAAGATTTTGTTGTCTCAGTGCAGGGTCAGCCTTTTCGGAAATCAAAAAAGTTCGCAAATAACGTTGTTCTTTCGATTCAGTCTGAGGACAGACTTTTCACACCTTTCCATCGCGCGCACGTGCGCGACCAGCTTGTGTAGAAATTGCTAGAAAACCGTGTTCTTGGTGTTTTGCTTGCGACGCCAGCACATTGAAGTGAAAACATGTGTGCAGGTGCAAGTCTGAACACTCGTTGTGCAAAGACATGTTCCACAAATGCAAATCTGTTGACATATTGCATCTGCAGCGACTTCCGGTTGACCATAAAATGTCTTCAGGTAGTTTTTGGTCGCCTGTACGTTCTACGGACAAAATATTCGCGGTTGCAGGAAGGAGAACCGGGTGATACAGCTACTGAGGACGCCAACGTGAACACTGGTTGACACGTGCCTCGCTCCCGTTTCAGATTGAACGCCGTGTACGTGAAGATGGACGAGTGTCGACGTCAGGGGAACATGCTGCCCACGGCGGACGGTGAGTAGATCTGCACCCTACCTCCACACACGCGATACCCACTGCGAGATGCCTGCATCCGAACCGACGAACCGTCTCTGTGGCTCTGAGGGTGTCCTGCCCGGATCAGAGCATTTCTGTCTTGCTTCTTCAAAGACAATTGACCACTCTGAGACAGAGAGGATAGATGACGGTGCTCCTTGTGTTTTGCTTGTATTGAACGGTGGGAATCTCGTTTTGGCCCTTTGGTGACCTTTCTTTTCTTTTGTGACTGTAATCACGAAATTTCCCTGCTTCACTCATGTTTATGGTTTTGATTTATGGACAATATTTGTGCACTTTGATGCAACTTGTTTTCGAAGTGCTCGGTCAGGTGTGCGGAGGCAGAACGTCCGTTTGAGTTCATGCAGTGTCGAGCTGGATGCAGAGTGCAGTAGATCAAATGATCATTTTGTTGCACGAAGAACGTGAGGTGTGTCGCAACGAATTGCAAGTGCTCCAAGAGGATTTAGAATTGAGGTCACGGGATGGGATAAACTGGGGGGGGGGGTGGCAGAATGTTACGGTGCAAAAACCCACTTCGGGCTGGCAAGTTTTGTTTCTGCAACAAGTTGTGTGTCCCAATGTGGTTCTTCCCAAGTGTGTCCCAATTTGGTTCTTTCAACAACAGACACAATCAAAATGCAAAGCCCGTTGAAAGTTGAAGTTTGTTCAGAGGCATATCTCGAGAGCTGAACTCGGCCTGCATGAAAGGAGTGTCACCAATACGATCCCGAGAAAGGAACAGATCCTTGCCAATCAAAGGATCGGTCCTCCTTGAGGGGAAACTTCACTCTGACAATGAGGCATTTGGCAGCAGAGTTTGAGTGCATATTTCTGTCAGTGTGCTTGCACATAAAGTTAATTTTGCACTGTGTATGTGTTGGACCGACACCAAGAATGTTTGTACGTTTGTGTGTTGGTACACAAAGCGATTCGACTTGCACATTGAAATGCGTGTTGTGTTGTGACGGTGAAAACCATCTGTGTGCACAATCACGAACTGTCGTGTTGTCAGCGAAACTAAATTGAAGTGTGGTCGTTTGTCACTGGCGACTCATTAAGAATTGTCAATCAAGAAGTTAAAACACAACAGTGTCTGGAGCACCAGCGATTCTAGCGTGTCGAGCTGCCGAATCTGCTCTGTTGGCAGCCGCGACCTCTGGTGGCGGTGCAGACTTCTCACGCACATCCTGTTTTGCAACTGATTGAAATTGAATGCACAATGAAAGGTTGTGTCAGCGCACTGACAGGCAGCACACAGAGAAGGGGGTTGATTGAGGTGCCGCGGTGTCAAACCTGTGGATGGACGGCTGTTTTTCTCTGCTGAAGCTTTTGATCGCGGTACGTTCTGGATGTGCGAACCGGAAAAGGTCGATTGAGCCTGAAAGGGAAGCGACGACGGATGAACGCAGAAGACTCCATCCGGTGACCAATCAACCATCACCCGTGTGGATGGTCGGGACGTGTTTCAATACGTACAACTTCATTGAAAAGAGAAGGCTGGCAAGCAACGTAGAATTGGGTTCTGCAACAAAACACGGCAAAACAGCCGCCCGCATCTTGCGCATCCTGAACTCGTCTTGACGGACGCGTTCGGTGCCGCGCGTGTGCTTCTTTGTGGGTCCACGTTTTGAGTATTCCTCTCCACAGCGCTGTGTGCGGGGAGGCTGCCATGTCCCTTCACCTCGGACATGCAGTGAATGGGGAATCGCTGGTGAACAAAACGTGCCTTGATGGCTGTGCGTCTTCGTGGAATGCAAAGTCAGTTCCGCGGTGCGAGAAGAACAGGTCCGTGCAGCCCTTTGCACACTTTAGTGAAGATTGTTGAGCTCGTATTCTCGTTGAGCAGACACAGCTTTCCAAATGGGAGAAACAAACTCACGTTGAAGAGCTTTTGCACGAAGCCTTCTCTGAAAATGTTTATTTATTGCGCAAACGTGCTGTTTTGACCTCCCGTTTCAATGGAAAGAATGTGAAGTGAAAAGAAAAAAGTTTTCAGATTGGCGAACGGGGTGAAAAAGAGAGGCGGAAAAAATCACGCCGTTGGTGGTTGAAAACGATTAAAGACTGAAGATCCCAGCGAAGCGCTGAACAGATGCTGAACCACAAAGGGACCTCGGCATCTCAAACACACATACCTGAAAATGTCGGAACCTGGGACCTGAAGACTTCAACTTCGGTTCTGAAGACTTCAACTCGAAGACCCTTTGAGTGGGTGGGGAGGTGGGGGCGGGGGGCTTTGAAGGCCGTTGATTCCTGACCTTGCTGGACAACGTCTGATATTTTTTTTGGGAAACATTTCTGAATATTTTTGGAAAAAAAACATTGGGGGGGGGTACGTTCGAATTTATAATGCAGGAATCCTACAGGTGTTTTAAGCGGGAGTTGGTGTCGCCCAATGTGAAAATCCAATGCCAACTGGATGGAGACAATTCAGAAGGTGTTCAACACGGACTGGCAATTTTGCTAATCAGAGACTGTCAGAGATTCTGCACCTCGGTTTCGCTGAGCGCTTCGCTTTGCTGATCCAGTGCTCGACAAAGGACCGTCACGCATGTGGATGTTGCAAACACTGTGTACACGTTGTCATCGGATACCCCGCGTCTCTTCGTATTTGTCCTCGCGATGCCTATGATGGTTCAGTGACTGGAAGCCTCTGCGCTAAATGACAAGAAAAGTTACCGCAGAAGTATGGAATGTGACACACATCTTTTCACTCGGAGTTATCATTTCATTTTCAGCCCTTCTTGTGTGTGATTTCCTTTGCAACAGAAGTGTCATACCATTGAGACAGGCACAATGCTGGGGGCAGTTTGCCATTGTCATGCTGTGCATTTTGCCCATTTTCTGATCCCTGTGTGGAACAGGTGGTGTGAAGTGCGAGGGAAAATGTCCCATCGAGTGAAATGTCCGCTTGAGCAAATACCATACGCGCGGTGTGCTGTCCTTTTGCTGATCTACGGGTCGGCACCCAAGACGAGGACGAAGACGCTTGCTTTGATGTTGGGGTCCCAGTGACACTATGCAGCTGTTCGATTGGGCCATCAGAACCGCCATCTGCACAACTGACAACCGCTGTGTGTTGAACCTTTGGTGCGACAAGCTGAACAAGCTAAGATTGGACCACTCGGAAACCGCCAGTGACAGAACCCTCGGAATTCGTGAAGGCGAACCGTGGCCCCTCGTGGATCCACGGTGGTTCTGAATCGGTGGGGCGAACTCGAGATCAGAGACGAAGTGATCTTCTCATCACGCACGAGTCGCTTTCAGGCATCGCTTGCAACTGGAATTTGCATTGTGAGCGCAATGCTTGGTGCATTTGTTGCCAAATTTCATTCACTTGTTTGACTTTGAGAAAAGGCACAAATTTCAGTTTGAATTTGTGAACAAAAGCGCGAACACGAAACGCAGGAAGTCGCGAGCTACATTATCTACATTTGCGTCCCAGTTTTCTAGATTCACTTGTTCCTTGGGCAATATTTCAGTCTTGATGAGTTGTTGTGCAACAAGGTAGCGAACGGCAAGATGAATGCACTTGTTTTTGGTTTGTTGATGTCAGGTTCAGTTGTGGATGGGAGGTGAGAAACCCTGAGGTGCGCCGTGTGACCCACGTCGTGGTTTCGCTGTCGGTTGATTGGGTTGGCAAAGTTCTCCGGGTTGATCTTCAGTGATCCATTCACGCAACACTTTTGCAAAGGATCAACATTGGACTGCTGTCAAAAAGCTAAGCGAAGGTCAGAAATCAATGGCTTCGAGTTCGTTTCTTTCTACGTGAGCTGTGTTGTTGTTTTCCAACGGCTGCTCCGCACTACAACAGGTTGGATACAGCCAAGAGTTGGTGTAAACAGTTGCAGGAATTTATTCAGTGCAGGTTTGCGTCCGTCCTCGCTCCTCGGTGCCTTCGGTGTCCATTGCTTCGTGGACCCCTGCGCGTTGTTCAAATTGACGCTGACGTGCCACACCTGGATCAGAGTGTGTTCTTTCTGGTGCTTTGCTCTGGCGTCGGAGTGAAGTCGCAAATGCTGTGCGGCGGAACGACCCGCCTCTCCTGGGGGCATGCCACCCGAAGAGCGCTCAGCCCTCCCAGCCCCCGCAGTCACCTCCCGAGGAGACGACGCGATAAGTTTCGATGGCAGCAGAGCGTGTAAATACACGGTGTGTATCTGATTCTCCATTTGAATCTCAAGTGCCAAACTGATTCGAGTTCTGCCGTCTGTTGGTCTTGAAGCGCGGAGATGTGAGGGATCCAGCTGCGACATTTGGCGGTTGGTTCTCGTACTTTTGCAATGCGCGGGAATGGGTGTGTTGCGCAGTTTTCTCAATCGCGAGTCGCACTTCCTTCGGCTTGACACTTGTTCAGATTTGTGGTTCATGAAAATGCAGGATAGAGGAAACGCCCATCTTTTTCAGAGCCCACGAACACTGGCAGATGTTCGTCTGCCTCTCACATCGACGCCGCCTCTGGGTCAAACCTTCCACGATGGTTCGATTTCAAGTTTCGTGATCGTGTCTCGTGCAGAGCCTGAGAGAAAGCAATGTCTGCACGAAATGAGTGGGCAATCCTCTCACCCGGTGAAAATTGTCAAACTTGTTTGGAATGTGCGAGGGATGTGCACAAAGTTCCAGGTTTTGACCTTGTCCAAAAGGGAAGAGCGAAAATAGATCTAGTCGCCGAAGTTGGCATTCCGAAACAATCTGAGGACCGTGGCCCACTCGGCCTTTCGAACGATCCTGAGGTACAGACTGTCAATAGATGGAGGCGTTGCCTCTGATGCTGTCAAGTTGTAGATGGTCATTGGCCTCCTGCTTGGGTATGGCCGACCTGAGACAGATCCAACGCCAGCACTGGCCTTGAGAAAGAGATGGATCTGCCTTTCTCAGGGTGGGGCTCACGCACCCCGCAGGGAGGGCGCGGCCTTACTCGAGCACCTACTTTCAAAATTTCGTTGGCACTGCCTTCCCCCCCCCCCGGGCAGGGCCCACCTGAGGTCGGTCTGACTCCAGCACCTGCCTTGGTGAGGCAAGTCCCCGACCAAGCAACAACGGCACGCGCGACGCGCCTGTGTTCAAAGCTCTGCTTTCTTGTAACTTGGACACAGTTTTGAACACCAGCCTTGGTATTTGGCGCCGTGAGTTCCGTTCTCAGACGACGGAATCGCAGTTTTCTTTTGGGAGGTCCGGAAGCACGCTTCGTTTGGACTCAAACGTAGATGTGGTAAACACAGCAATCTCACGCTCACGTGCGAGCAATTTTGAAACTTGCAAAAGAGGCAGTGGCAGTGAAAGATCTGTCCCTAACTCAGGTAAGTGTCTGTGCTCACGGTTCTCCCGAACGTGCGCGCGCTGCGTGCGCGATGATCACGACTCTAATCGCTCCAATTGGATGATTGCGCTCAATTTGCGGACACGCACGCTTGTGCTGGATCAGTGGGACAAATAAACGGCCAAACTTGGCCGTACACACCAGGGCTTCTGGTCAATTCTTTCAGATCAAAAGCTGGGTTTTGGGGTGGACTTCGCGTTGGTGAACCGACCTGCGGGTCACACAGCAAGTCAGAGGTGGTGATGGGGAGATGGAAGCCTCGATAGAATTTACTGATGGTGGTCAACATTCCTCACTCGCCTGAGCGAAACCACATTTTGACCTTGTTGTTGTGTTGGCCGAGAACTTTCACTGACCATTGACCATTTGTTCCCACCAACTTCGGACGTGTGGGAATGTGTTCTGGGCTCCTTGGCCCAGAAAGGTGATTGGCTTTCAAACGAATTGCAAGTTGATCTCTTTGTGTGCGACCAATTCTGACACTCCTTCCCCGCTGGGCGAATTTTCGACGTTTCACTCTGGATCTGTTTGCACAGCGGCCCAACCTTCATTGAAGCTGGTTGACTTTCCACCAAAGATGTGCCTGAAGATGTGCGGAATTTCTCCTTCACACAAATTTGTTTTCCGAACCGCAGGACCTAAGTTTTCACAGACATGCGCGAAACTGTGCAACTGCAGGTGGGCGCGGAATATCGTGCTCACCTGAAAAAGAAGACACACTCGTCCATGAGGCACACAAACTTGATGGAATGTGATACCTGTGGCCACAAGACATCCACACCAAGACATTCCCAGGCACAGGGTGGATACTTTCTTTGGGTGAGATCTGTGGATCTGAAGAGTCTACGGACTCGGTTTTGTGTCTGCGCGCGGTGTGCCTCCTTCCGTCCCTGTGTACGAGCGCAGCAGATAGCGATCGGTGAATGCCGATGGCTCCACTCACAGCGAGCGAGCGCACAGTACCATTTCACAGCGCAGCGGCGGAGAGGCGCAGTCAGTCAGCTGAGAGAGGGCCAGCGAGCCCAGACTTACGTAAAGCATCTCTCCTCAGGGCCGAACTCAATTTGTAAGCAAAGTCATAACCGTGAGTGCATTGTAACAACAAACATGACGGATATGTTTTCCAGCGCAGCGTGTCTTGTGGATACCGTCAGGAAAATGCATTCAAGAGGCTCGAGTTCTCGCAGTGGAAAGTTCGGATTTGATGCTTCTGGAAGTGGTTTTGGATACCAAGGACGATGAATCCAGTGCACACGCAGTTCTGTTGTCACTTGTGGATTTTGGAAGTGAAATTCATGACCTGCAGAGCTCTCAGCGTGCACAGCGGAGTGGTGTCCTGTGTGTGAATCTCAGGTTCAGGTGTTGTATCCGCTGTCTGTTCGTCTTCAGGCTTCGTCTTCAAGTTGAGATCCCTTCTTGTCGGATACTGCCTGTGAAAGGCGTTCAAAGCTCGGTAGCTGAGAATCAGAATCCACATTGTCGTTGTGTAACACTTGTCGTTGTCGTTGTGTAACACTTGTCGTTGGCAATGGTGTGCAGAACCAGGTCGGTGCCATGTATGAATGACGTGAGGTGCGCGTGAGTCGCTCAGCTGCTTTCAGACTCCGGCACCGAGCAGCCCACAGAAAGTCCGCAGAACCCACAACCTGAGTGAACCATTTCCAACCAGAATGTGTGAAACAGAAATGCCAGTGTCTGTACCGGACCTGCCACCGTTGCGCTGGGCCACACTTCTCCATTGAGGTTCCTTCTGTCGTGGGGGCCAGTATACTGTGCGCATTGGGAAACGTCGGAACGGAGCCTCCAGACCAGGTCAAAGGGTCTTGTGCACAGTGAGGAAGGAACAAGAAGCCAAGTGAACGGAAACCTTGCTTGCACATCAACCCCCGTGCCGGTGTACGCGGCAGAACGGCTGTCAAGGTTGGGGAGAAACCCGGTGTAAATCAATTTGTACTCGTACCAGATAGATTTGACACCGAATGTACAGAATGCGGACTTGGTGCACTGAACGTGGAGATGAGGACTGCTGAGCGGTGTGGGAGGAGGAGAACACATGCGAGCTCATACCTGGCGTCGGGGTGGTATGCTGAAAGCCATACGTTACTGTCTGGCCCCGGATGTCTCAGGTGTAGTTCACTTGCTCCTTGTCATCCCCCTGTTCACCTTTCAGTCTTGGCAACTTTGGACTGCCAGGCTCAAAACCTAGAACTTCAGTTTGTGTGAATTTTCCACAAAGCCGCTCGTTCAGATTGACGAGACAGTCCTGTCCCTTTGCCAAGCTGCAGTCGACAGTGATTGGTATTTCTCAACAAAGGGCCAAAAATTTAAGTCGTGTCAGGAGGGTGAAAAGGAAGCGAACAAGTTTCACTCTCTCTTTTCTTGGCCAAATGAATCCCCATTGAGGAGTGAGTGTGGTCCAGAACAGCGAACAAAGATGAGTCCAAAAATATCTGAATTGTGGCAAAATATTGCAAGGCCAGCAAAAATCACACTGGTGCTGACGTTGCTGACAGTTTTCCTTGAGCCTGCGGAAGTCAGGAATTAAGTGAAGGAAGAGCCAAACTTGGACTGATGTGATCACAGGTCTTCTCGACAAATTCTCACTCAATAGACTGTTCCTGAAGACAAGCTTGGGTAGCCTGGACTCTTTCCCACGCCAAGGGAGAATGTTGTTGCTCCAGCACATTCCACGGGTGAATTCTCGGGGAACTTCTGCAAGTTGTTTCAGGTGCCCGAAGCCTCTGTCGGAACACCTGCAACTTCCGGTTGAATCTTGTGCCACTTCCGGTCGCGTGAGCAGTGCTTTCGACACAGCCACTCGTGCTGATCGCAACTGAGGGAATTCGGCACTCTCATTCAAATAGTTTCCTTTCGGTGCCATTTGTTTCGATGTTCTTTTGGTTTTGCCTTTCTGTCCTGTGGTACACATGGCTCCAGGTTGTTCCCATGCTCTGTCAGAAAAACATATTGCATTGATCTTGTGTATTTTCTGTTCCACTGAGCTCCCACTCCGTGTAGACTTGGTTCAGCTGGGCGGAAAGGTGGGCTCAATATTGTGATAACATTTGCTTTGTTTTGGCCGTGCTGCGTTGAGAGGCTCGGCCTTCGTGGGAGGTGCAGAAAAAGTTGTTTCCTCCAGCTAAGGCTCAGTACCGCACAACACTTGTTTTGAGAGAAAAGAGCCTCTTGTTGTGCGATTGGCACACACATTTCAGCCAAACAAATTTTAAGTTTTGTTTCCGAGGGGCTTTGTGAAGTGCAGATCTGTGACCACCGAACGCACAACGCGCGCGCACACACACACGCACGCACATTGATAAGAGTCCGGAATGCCCAGAGAATGCCTGACCAGAGTCAACAATGGGCAAAACTGTGGCTTGTTCCAACTCTTGACAAGAACACAGAGCAATCAAGACAGTCAGCTGGAGTTTCTCTTGGGTCATTCGTTTCGAGGCAGGAATAAAATCAACTGCCGACAGACGAGATACTCACAGCAAAAAAGTCCTTTGGTGTCGACAAAAGACTTACAATCGGGGTTTTGCAAGACTCAATGAGATTTATTTGGTGAATGAAATGCGCAGCTGTGTTGGTCCACAAGGGCTCAAGTACCACGGAAGGAACAAGTACTCTGTGCTTCCTTCCTCTTTGGAGTTGGTGCTTTGATCACCATGTTTGCTGTTGCAACTTTTTTGCCCGTTTGTAGGTTTGTGTTTTTCCCACGCTTTTTGCCCCACCTTACAATTCTGCTTGTTCGGCCTTGAAATGTAGGCAGACCGCCAGCACACGTACTGAATGAGTACGCAAAGTCTGGTACTGTTCTTCAGTACTCGAGACCAATTGTCTGTTGAGGAACGTTTGTTGACTATTGGAGAGAACATCGGCTGAAGTTTTCTGTTGAAATGGGCGCAATCACTCCGTCCATCCATTTGGTCTGGAAGGTTATTGAGAAGAGGCTGATTTAAGACTCAGGTGGACTTGCACCGTGTTCTGCAGGTGCACTTCTGGGGAACTCGTCAGATCCGAGCACGGAACAGGTAGATCGTGCGGGAAGAACCTCTTCCAGAATGCTTACTGTGATTTAAAGCGCTGCGAACAACACTGGAATTCTCAAAAAGAAACTGCAACAGAATGTCTAGTGTTTACACATGTTTTGACGTCTGGCTGAGTCTGTTGGTCCCGAGATTGAGCACTGCAGGTTTTGCTGCTGGAGAGTTGAAGTCTGCGGCTCCTGTTCCTCCTGGTTGAGTTTTGTCAGATCTGAGGGAACTAAACCAAGTGCAAACTGTCATCAGGAGACTTTTCTTGGACTCTGTCAGGTGTGGTCCAGGCCTCAGACTTCCGGTTGTGCGCTCGCAGTCTCGTGCCTGAAGATCCCTGGTCATCCATGCTGGATGAAAGAGACAAGTTTGCACGCGCGGGGCAGGTTTTGCTCACTTGGCACCACGAAAAGGTGCCCTGTGTTGTGCTGTGACATGTCGTCGGTCGCGCTGCCAGATTTCCTGTGATCATGTGTCAGCGCGCAGCGTGAGACGAAGGACGACACGGGTTTGTGCGGAGTGTCGCTGCCCCGTGTGAACCCGGGACGTGAGCAGACTCCGCCGGGCGGCGGGCGAGCGGGCGGGCGTCGCCGCTCGGTTTAGGCCGAGGGGCCAAAAGTCGAGGGGCCACAAAAAGACGTGCAATCGCGCTGAAAGCTTCTGAAAGTCTGTTGAGAATGCAAGTTCGTGAGGATCTGTACGCACGCACACACACACACACACACACACACACACACACACACACACACACACACACACAGACACACACAACCGAATTGCTCGCGCATTTCAACTCAGTTTGGCATCCGTAGCTGCCATGTCTGGATCGCAGATCTCGTAGATCTATCCGCACTCACAGTGGGCATCAAATGGGCTGAGAACCACATGTGTTGGCACCGGGTTTGCGCATGACGTCGCGACTGTACTTCGTGCGTGTTCACCTGATGTACGAGTGCGAAACGTCAAGCAGGAGCAACAACGAATCTTCAAAAGTCAAGGGGACTCCCGACGTCGCTAACTTTGGGGTAGCGTTTTGGCACAGATTTCATTTTGCGTTTGTACACAACAGACGCTGGGATCCGTCGTACGGTTTGAATCCCTGTAGAGATTTAGGTCACTGGGACCAGCGCTGTGGTTCTGCGCTCCATGTCAGGAGTCGCATGTGCAAACAAACAACATGCAGTCTCTCGCCAAAAATAAATACCACAATCTCAGAACGTGGAAACAAATAAACAAAAGTGGAATTTAACACAGTTATGAACTGAATTTGAACGAGACTGGATCTGAAGGAAAAGGAAAGGATTGCGTTGCGGGTCGATCTGTGGAACTTTGTTGCTGAGGTCAGATCCTTTGTGTCCTTATGTGATGGCTCGTACTGTTGGACCTTTTCCACGTCCTGCTGGAAATCGTGTTCTTTGCATCTGAACGTTCAGCTGATGGGTGGTGTCGGTGAGCTGGTCCTGATTTCTGGCCTCTTGTCAACAGAATGTTTCATTGCCCAGCAAACGTCTTGACAGGACACACAGTCCTTTTGGTCTTTGGTGGGATGCAAGGGAGCAAGCAGGCTGGCTCTCGTAATGAATCTGAGTGAGCACAGATGTGCACCAACAGAGCACCGATGGGAAGACGGAATTGTGAGTGTTGTGTGCCTGGGGTATGGTGTGCAACGCACTGGGTGAAATGCGCTTTGGAAAAGGAAAGCACACAGACATACTTGCACGAGTACTTTGTATTCAGCACGCGTGTGCGTGTTATGTTTGACTTGGATTCTGATATTTTTGCTGCTCTGGCAAGTTTGGAGAGTTACATGACGCAGTCACAGTTGGTTCACTTGTCGTTTTTGCTCTCTTTTTGCACCAGACTTTTGTCTGGCAAGGGAAGAGTAATTCGGCGTCTTTTGTGTTGGCCACGTTTGCCATGAACTGCCTGGTCTGTGTGCGCCAGAATGTGCTGCTCACAGGGTCTTGATGAACCTGACGAGATTTGGTCCGGCCTTCAGGTGCAGATTTCGGTTCTGACTGAAGTTGGCAGAACTCTTGCGAACAACCAAGTACGCATGGTGCGAGCTTGAGCACAGGATGTGCAAACTTCACATCGCCTGTGTTTGCTGGTGCGCTGAGTGGGAGGAGGTTTCATCACAATTTTGTTTGATTTTCAACGGAAATGTTCTTTTTTTGTCGCGGTTCCTGTCAGGTCGTCCAATGGGCGTTGGGCGCAGCCGAATTCAAAGAAGTGACTGAAGTTCGCCAAACTTGAGCAAATTTAGATCTACTGTTGAGCCTTGCGCCGTTTTCTGGTTCAATGCAATATTTCTCTCATTTGGCAAGTTTTCTAAATTGTCGCACATGAAGAACAACCCATTTCTGACTCGCGCCCAGCTTCAGCACAAGCAGACCTGACTCTCTGACACACCGCCTCTATAACCTGTCGTGGCTCGAGTTGACGCGTAATCACAACATTGTGAAGGAATGTCTCACATCCGACTTTGCAATTTCGCTCAATGAGCCCCATTGTTGGTGGAGATTAATAATCTGGTTCCACTCGACGCTTATCTTCACGCACAGATAGAGCAAACTTGACCCGGTGTCGCGCGCTGTTTGTACACACTCGCTCACTTACGAGTGCGTCCGCACGTTCTCATCTTGGGTCGGGACTTTTCTTCAGTCACGCCCAAACGCGGCGAGACTGCCGGATGACGTTCGTTCAACGTACGAACAGAACAGGTGCAGAAAAGAGTGAAACTCCACGAGAGAGTTATGCACGCCAGAGAAAGTCACACGTTACCCGAGAACAGTGCTTCTCAGTCGGCCCTGATCTACTGCCAACGCATTGCTTTCAAATATTTAAATAGGTTTCCAAGTGTGTTTTATGGCAATTCAATGGAAAGAAAAGTCACTTGCATCATTGTTGTGCTGAGGTTTGGATCTTTTGATACCTGCGCAGAAATGCGAGCACTCTCGAGAGCTCGAGTTGTTTGAACATATTGAGAGTCGACGAAGCGAGGAGAACATATGGTTTGATGCGCACTCGGTTAAACGTTTTGACAGTAGCTCAATTGACGGGTGCGATGGAAAAAGCGCGTTTTCTATTTCAAATGCCATTTTGGTGAGCGCTTTTTGGCCGTCCCCTGTAGTTTTGCGGTGGATCCACGAGAAACACCCAAAATGCTGTGTTTGGCGCAAGACGTTCTGCTGGGGGCAAGATCTCTTCGTGCCAGCCAATTACAAACCCACCAGATCTGCTGGGACAGACCTCGACGAGAAAGCCAGGGTTTCCCACTGCAGTGGCTGCTCCTGAAGCGAATTCTCGTCACAGCGCGAAGTCGCAAAGATCAACAAGCCTCGTCAGGTGTGCGCAGCGGATTAGGTTCCACAGTAAAGCGATCCCAGAATGGAAAGCTGAGATTTTTGACAAGAAAACTGTTTTGAAATGTGGCATTGCCGTGCACTGCTATTGACGTTTATGCGAAAGGAATTGCAACTCTTGCGCCTTCGTTGGTTGACAACTTCAACTCTGGGTTTGCCCTATTTTTTCTGGTCTCAATGGTTCCACATTTCTTTCAGCGACTGGAACAGTTGGTCGTTGGGTGGTGTCCGTCTGGTTCAAACACTCACCCTCTTCTTGGACCGAAAAAGATTATTGTTTCTCTGCACACGAAGGTTGCGCGAAGTTTGCACCTTTTGGAAACTCCTGTTGATCTTCAGGACGTCACTTCAACAGATGTTGGGCCCCTTCAGCACAGTACGTGTCACCGGAATGGAGGGTCTCTGAATAGACCGGAGATGATCTGACCTGATAAGGCAACAGGGAGCGCAGTTTAGGCGGCGACTCGTGACTCGGTTTGTGTGAGCGCGTCGCCGGGGTGATGCGGAGGGCAGCTCAGCTCAGACTCGCGCATGTGTGTGGAGGATTAGCCATTGTGGCACGCGCAGCGCACGGTGTGCGTTGGATTAGCCGCCGAATTAGCCAGTTTCCATGGAACTCTCCGCACAGCGGATTCATATTCACAGTCGGCTGGGCAACGTTCGTGTAGCTCAGATTCTGAGTTTGGAGAGGCGTCATCTGATTCTGAGGCCTGGGACACACACAGAGGTGGGGAAGGTTCTTGTGACGAGGTCATCTGGTGCTTGTCGCCTTCATCCGCCCTGTGCCCAGCCTGAAACTCCTGGTGTATCACGCAAATCGAGTGTCAGTGCAACGTCCTCACGATGTTGTCCGAATGGGGAATCCAGGTTTTGTGTGTGTTGTGATTACTGCCCTTTGACCAGGCTTGTTCTTGTCTGGCCTGGCGTCCTGAGTGAGAGATGACTAGGCGTTTGGACACAGAACATCCACCGTCAGTTGTCGGTGCACATCTGCAGTTTGTGTGTCTGACGAGAAGAAGCAGACCCACCCCTTCGATCCTCCCCCGAGACATCGAGTTTGAATTATCAGGTGAAGTGTCGTCCTTTCAGGGCTCGCTGAGCCGTGTGTACACACCGCTACATACTTGGCATAATTGACTTGGGCTCCGCTGACTCGGATTCTACCAGTGCGGCTGAGGCCTTCACTCGGACCGAGGAAGAGCTGCAGAAGCTTCTGACTGCTCATCTGAAGATAAAATCTGTGGTGTGAAGAGGGTTTTACTTGAAAATCAGATCACTGCATTGAGAGTTGAGCTATTTTGATGGTGTGGCCAAAGCTGTTCAAAAATAAGGGACAGCCTGTGGTTGGGTGCAATCACAGCTTGACTGGAGCAGGAGGAATCTCGTGGTTCTGGTTCAAGCAGGTTCGGGCCAACAAGAGGTCTTTCGGAACTCTGGGACAATGTTAGTCCGCCACAAGAGCAGTTCTGTGCGCTTGGTGCAGAGTTTAGACGCTGAGTCAACTACCTGTGAGATGAGAAGATGATAAATCAGAAAAAGTTTCATCCCTAAAAGCACAAAAAGTTCATAGATACAACATCAGTCATCGCCAGCGCACCCAGCTCAAGTTTGCTCCATTCAAATGCTTTGAACGCCTTTCTCAGTTGCTGACATGGAAATCACTACCAATGTGTGTTTTGTGCTTGTGTAAATTTTTTACGCACCTGGAGTGGTTCATCTGATGCTGAAACTTCAGAATATCGCTCAAGGTACATTGCATTCAGTACACAATGGTTTTTGTAAAGAGTTTGCGGTGAAGTCACTGGTGCTCTGATGCCTGTGACTTTCTTCAGAATTTTGAAGAGTGTCTCATTTTGGGATTGGATGGCACTGTGGTCGCTGTCTTGTGGATTGACGACAATGCTGTGATGATGGAGTAGTTTGTGCCACCGAGATGTAGCTCCAAGGTGGCGTTTGTGATTCACCTCGTGAGTGGATTCTTGCATCAGGAAGTGAACTCGCTGCGTTTGGTTCATTACCTTGCTTGAGGTTCTGGTCAGCGTCATCTGAGTTGCTCTGCTATCTTGCAGAATGTTGCAAGTGCAACCTTTTGTTGGTCACGGGGTCGACCTCTCTCCTCCAATTCCAACACGTTATCTTCAATTTAGATAACACTGCTGGCTGAAGCATCATAAATTGATTTTAACTCAACCTGAATGGAGAACTGAGGTCACCTGCTGAAGTACTTGAGAGATCCTAAAGAAGTTACAGCTTTGGTTCAGTTGGTTCTCGCATCTGAGGACCCGGTTCTAGGAGTGCAGTGCGCACGTGTGTCGAGATCTGCAGGTCACACACGGTCTTTCGTCACGTGTGTGGCTTGAGTTGATTGACAGCCAATTGAAAAGGACAGAACGCGAATTCTAGGTTGAGCAAAGTTCTAGGGGTCAGTTGGAACCAGGAACTGTGCAGGTCATGGGGTTGGAATTGGAAAGAAGCCAAAACCAATTGTGTTGTGCACTGGTTTTCGTCGAAGTCTGTTTTGGATTTCATCAGGGAGATCAAGCAAGGCGTGTTTTCACCCGTCGCGTTGGCGCGCACGTCGTTTTGCAATGGTGAAGCAAAATTGGACGAGCCCGTCACTCCAACGGGAAACAATACGCCATGCTTAATCTCCCTATTTTCGCACAAAGGCGCAAAGGAATTGTGAAGTTGAACTGGATGATCAGCTGACGAGTCGTCAAGGGATTGCTGCATTCACGGAAACGTGCGGAGAGAAAGCCAACGGAAGATGTGATCGCTTCGTCAACGCCATGGCCTCTGCTGCTGTGGACAGTTGGTGCTGTGTGCAGTGGAGATAAATCAGTGTGCAGAACAGCAAACAGGATGTGACTCCCAAATTGAATTTGAAGTGAATTTTTTGTCAAAATTAAAAATTCTTCAGCCATGAAATTCACGTTTTTAAGGCGCGCAAGGAAGACCACAATTGCGTTTGAGAAAAATGAAATTTGGCGAGAGTAAATGTCGTGGCGCCAACTGAGTGAGCCATGGGATCCAACTTCAACGGATATTCTGTGTACAAGGATGAAAACGACAACTACCCCGGACGGGGTGAGCTGCGCAGCGTCCCGTACCAGAACGGCTTCCTGGAACCGGATGTGGACACCGATGATCACGTGTTCGAGGACGACGCCGACGCCGCGGCACCGGAAGTGACCATCGCGAGTCCCTTTGGGCCGAGTTCGATTCGCGAGTTCACGTTCTTCAATTATGAGGATATCTTTGGACCCATTGACTTCTGTCGCAAGAGCAAAATCCCGGTGTTGTCGCCCACGAACAGCTCGGGGTCACGGAGCTCGGGCAACTCGCCTGGGTCGGCAGCGGGGTCGCCCGGGAGCGGGAGCGCCGGCGCCCGGGGCAAGGCTCTCAGCCCGGAGGACGAACTCATGTCTCCGTACCTGTACGGGGGCGCCCCGACCCCGACCCACCGCGCCAGAAAGCGCCACAAATGTAAGTTCTCTCCTGAAGCTTTCTCAGATGCACACTAACCCCGCCCAGAAAACTGCAGGGAAAATTTTGTGCTTTTGGATAAGGCGTGGATTTTCAGTGGCTCAGTAGAAAATTACGCGCAAAGACTGGAACAAAGCAGGAATTGGTGGTTCCCACGTGAAAATTCACACTATGACGTCCCTGTCGTTTTCAGACTCGTGGCCTGATCGTGCTTGTTCAGGGTCAAGTTGTGCTCTCGTCCTCACATGTAATCGATAGATTTTATGACAGATGAATGACAAGGAACTGATCGATCGAGTGTTGACGTAGCCCCAGGTGAGCGGACCGAGCACCTCCGCAGTTCAGTTTTGATGTGTCAGCAAGAAACGTGAACTTAGTCCAGGCAGGGTGCGTGCTGACTTTTTCGAGAAATAGTGGTGTTCGGGAAGGAACTTTGATGGGTGGAACTCTAAATTGTTCGTGTGAGCAAAGCGAACTCACATATGCAGAGCGCACTTTCTTCTCCCAAATTAAACATTGAAAGAAGTCATGGCCTTTCCTTCGGGTGCTTTTTTTGCGGGGGGGGGGGGCAATGAAATTGAAATTGACGTTCGGTTCAAAAGGGCTGTGTACAACATGGGTGAGTGTGCAGTGTTTTGCTCTGGTGCTTCGCGCACGACGACTTTGACAGCGCTGGCGGTGCCAGTGGTTTAACTGCTCGTGCGTAGTTTTATTGCCCACAGATTGGGATCGGGTCGTTCGTGGGTCACAAGTGGACAATGAAAAGTTGACCCACAACAGACAAATTGCGTTGGAGCCCAGAAGGGCACTCGACCTTGTGTGGAGACTTAAACAAGAAGAACAACAGTCGATCTGGTGACGTGCCTGATTGTTGTTGAGTCATGGCCAAAAGACGGTACAAGTGTGGATGTCTCAGAAAACTGGACGCTGAAGGCCACCAAATGTCACAAAAAGACTCTCACACGATCCACCAAGCGCGTCGCATGTTTCTGGCGCCATGACACTTGGGCGACAAGTGTCTGTGCGTCTGGTCTGGTGGCGTCCCTGGCTCTGAGAGCGCAGCGCTCGAGATTTGCGGAAAGGCTTTGCGTCGCGGGTCCGCGGACCTGAGACGGGATAATCCCGGGATCCCGAGCATCAGGTTCCGCGCTTCAAAGAACCGCGTTGCGCAAGTGTGCAAAACAAAAAAGTACGTTTCATGATCTTGTGCGGAGCTGGGAAGACGAGCAGGGAGCGCCGATTGTGTTGTCACTTACGTTGTCACACTGATCTGTGGTGGATCCAAAATCGGGTTTGGGGGAGGGGGGTCGGGGGGTCGACCGCGGTCTCAGTCAGGGTCCAGCGTTAAGAGAAGCAAAATTTAAGGGATAACTATGGAGGCATTTGCGGACCCAACTTGAGAAATTTTCCCGGTACTTATCAAAAACAAAAACAACCCGCAGCGAGAACCGGGTGGACTTTCTTGTCGGGGGTTGGAGGGCGCAGGTCCCAGGCTCCCAAGAATCTCCTATTGAGCAGACGGTTTTCTGACAAGTTTTCTGAGATGCTGTCGTTCTCAGGCGCATTCAGTGATGTGAGGAGTCTACCACCCCAACTGAATCCGGTTCGCATGTGATGAGACCAAAGCTGAGAAAGCTTCTGAAAACAAGGAAATCTGTCCAAACGACAGGTGTCAGGCGTTTCTCCGAAGATACGGGCCTGTGGAGGGAAATCGGCCCGACACTTGTGCCAAACACGAAGCAAGGCTGTTGTCCTCAGACAGCAGAAAATCGCGCTTTCATTCTGCCACTTCTTCACAAGTTCTGCTCGACCTTCAGAGGTACTATTTCCAACATCAAGGGGGCGATGCTTGCGAAGGGTGGAGCGAGGTCCTGAGTTGATAGATGGGAATGAGGATCGAAAATGTCAGACAGTAGTTCCCGTGTCGAGGTTGTGCCAGAACGTCAGGCGCAGGACCGGCGGGGCTCTGACGTCCCGGCCATGTCTGCTGCACGTCACAACACGCTGACTGGTGCAGGGTGAGCTGCGCAGCGGGGCGTGCGCCCTGACGTACCGCGTCGGGGATGTTCGGCGCGAGGTTCGTGATCCTCAGGCCGCCCGAGGCCCCCAGGTGTCACAACATGTCACGCTGTCTGTCGCGGAGTTACATCGTGTGACCTTTGGTTGAATTCAATGTCTGCGCCAAGTCCGCTCCTGTTCGTCTCTGCAGATAGTTGCAGTCACGGACAGAACAAGATGTCCGACTTTCTGCTGAGCGTTCGTCCTTAATTTCATGTGTTCTCTCCAGATATTTACTTTCTTATGTGTAACTTTGTTCGCATGCTGAAGCTGATGCCAGATTCTCCAGTCCTGATCAGAATTCTCAGTGATGATCAACGCAGCTGGTGGCGTCCAGCCGAGAGGCGCGTGCGATCACAACGTGGGGATCGCGGAATCACCCTCTCACCCCTCTGGTTATCGCGTTTCTGCGATTGAGATCAACTCTCTCTGATCGTTCGAGATCCTGCGTGAGTCAGGCACTGATTTCAAAGACGGACTTGTGCATCCGAAACAACTCCTCCAGGAAGGAACAGGGGAAATGAACGAAAGTTCACGATGTTGGACGGGTCACTGTCCCGTTGAGGCGGGAGTGGGGACGCATCGCACTCTCGTGGAACACATGACAAACTGCAGAGCAAGTCTCGAAAACTGGATGGAAACTTTGGGTCTTCAAGTGTGAATGGATGAGTGCTGACACAGCAGACTGGCAACACATCTGCAACCTGAGATCCCTCGGTTCATCTCGTGCGATGTAACCGTCGTGAAAAGGTCAAGTGAATCTGCCATTGTGCTTCCAGATTTCAGAGTCTTGCTTTTCACGCGCGGTGTTTTGGCTTTTGCTGCAAAGACGATTCTCGGGGGGCCTGAACACGTGAATTCTATGCGTTCGATCCCTGTCGGACCGGGAATCATTTTTCACCCGAAGGTGCGCGATTAACCTCGTGTAGGTATCAATATTCATGAGGTTCCCGCGGGTTTCTTGTTTGATGACAGGTATTGGGTTTATTATGCGCAGATACAGTGATATTTATCATATCCCTGTGGGGCGCGTGTTTGATCGTAGCGTGGATCTAGCAGCATCAAGTGCACGCAGGATTCATTCACGCTGTGTTTTTCTGGTTACTTTGCTGTTTCGTGCAGAAGTGACCCCCACCGTTGTTTCTCCAATTTGAAGCAAAGTTCACCCCAGTGAAGATTCGCAATCGAACTTCAGGTTCCTTAGTCGAGGGTAACAGTTTTACTCCAGCACCGCAGGAAAATAAGGAACCATTGGAGGCTGATGATGTAGAGTCTGTGATGGAACTGAAAATTTTAACTCGAACTGCGCGTCTAAAATACTGGTTTGGCAATGGTGTTTCTGCTGTAGCACACGGCAAGGTGACTTCTCTAACTTCAGAACAACATTTTGAGTACAGTGAGCATTTCGCACAGAATGTCTAATTGTTTGCTCAGATAGTGAAGCACTCGAGAGCGACTTTGTACACAGTATGTCACGCAACACGCTCTGAAAAAGAGAACAATCTGCTGGACATTTTGGACGGATCTGTGTCTGCAATTTTTCGGCAGGAAGAGGAAAGTTTGCTCAAAGGTTTGCCCAGATCAGGCTCAGTTTTGTACATTTTGGTTTGCATGATAAGGTTGTTCGTAGACGAATCTCTTTTTACAATGCGGATTGCGAACAAACTGAACAACCCGCCCATGGTCCCAACGTCAGTGTCCACCAGAGGTTACTCGTTCTCAACTGGTGAAGACGTGGTGGATCCAGTGTCAGTTCGCTGAGGTCGGACGGGACTCGTGATGACAGTGCGGTGCGGTACAGAGACGAGCAGGGCGAGATGCTGAAAAGGCGCATCTTGATTCAGGTCCGGCTCAAGGACACCTGTGCCGCCGTGAATGATAACCCGGTTAGAGTTATAATTGCTCTATAAATCTTCGCTCGCGAGGAGCACGGACTACTAATTAGACAGGCCCCAAAGCGGGTGTCATTACCCGAATCATACGCAATAAATTTGTTTTATTTTATGACATGTTTGTTTGGTGAATGTCGCGCAGGATGCGCAGAATCATAAACAGCCCGTCATCGCGGTGTTGTGGAACTGTTCGCAAGAACGGCCTTAGTGTTGGAACTCCCAGCTGAGTGCTTGTCGTGGCACAGTGGAAGCGGCCTGTTCGATGCAGTCTTCCTTCGCAGATCCAATTTGTGCTTGAACAGCATGTTTTACCCAGGGAGATGCGCTTGGGTTGTTTGTCGGTTGAGCAGGTAACGCCACTGGGCGACTGAGCGACGGAGATGCGGGGAGTGTGATGATGATACAAGTCAATATTGAGCCGCCCAGGGGTCAGTGCTCTCCTGGCGAAAACTCGACCTGTCAAAAAAGAGTTTTTGAGCACAAGGCCAACTCATTTGACAGAACACAAATTGGATGTTCGAGAGGTTTTGTGAAACTGAAACCAAGGACATAGGTGCGGAAGTCCAGTTTGTTTGAATGTTCTGGCTCTCGTGGTCTCGGCACACGAAATTCGTCTCGTGGACACAGCAGGTTTCACTGCCAAAACAATGCACATTCCTCAGATGCTGACGTTGCCGTGTTTTCTTGCCACGCTCTCGTGAATTGAGGTGAGGAGGGCTTTTCATGTCGGGTGTCATTGTGCGGACGGCTCCATCGGCGCTGATATTATCTGATGGAGATTGTCATTTCACGGGAGAGAGACCGGGCTCCGGCCTTTGTGTGGATGTCGTATGAAACGTCAATTTGAACAAAATTAAGAAACGAGTGCAAAGTGCAGTTCCAATTTGAAATTCTAAACGACGACATCCGTAGATTTCCTTCGTCTCTGCATCAGTGGCGTCGGGTTGCTGTGAAAAAGTTGGAAGTTAGAATCGCCCCCTTCTTCAAGAGATCGCCTCTTGAACAGGTCCCAGGATCAGGCCCTGCTCAGATTTGCGGGCGGAAAGCACCGGAACTGGAGTTGGATGCAAACGGCGGAAGATTCCAGCGACTCCGCAGACAAAAGGTCGTGGGCACAGAATTTCAGAAGTTCGCGTGAAAACGGCCTCGTGATGACACAACTCCCATTGTACTCGTACTTCACCACACAAGTGGAACGCCACGGACCGCACTTCAATTTGCACTAAAAGCCTTTGTGGCCTCGAGCGCTCCGCGGTGCGTCGCGTTGTTTTCGTGCGCACCGCCATTTCTCTCGGCTTCGGGACGAGCGGCGCTGCGAGGCGGCGAATTACGTTGCTGTTGCCTGGAACATCTGCACGTGCGCGAAAACAGGAGTTCTTGTCGATTCTGAATCTGTTGAGTTTTGCGTCAGCCTTTTGGAGGTCCGTTGCGAGTGCCTTTTGTCCGTGCCTGTTCTGTGCGCAGCGGTTCCAAGGCTGCACCGCCTTCTCTGTCCGCAAGATAAAAATTCTTGGTTTGGTCGCACGGGCAGACACATACAAAAGCATTTTCATCTGAGAAGACCTGAGGATAGAGCCTGAGAATCCAAGATGGTTTTGCGGGTCTCGGATTCTCGGTCGAGAATCGCAGATGTCCGACAAAAGTCTGCAAACAGAAAAGCGCGCACTATCTGCAGGTAACAGACAGTTCTCACAGTGAAGCCTCGTTGGGATCACTGACGTTCTAATGGCAAATGACGGTCCAACAAAAAATGAGTGGCAACTTTTTCATCAAATTGCCCATTTCAAGCAGAAGACTCACAAACCTGAGGCACAATTTCCTGCGGAACGTTTTCGTTGTGTTCACTTGACTGCTCCCGAAAATGCCTCCACGATCGCAGGACAAACAAGTTTTGAGGGAAGACAAGTTTTGCGAGTCTGCATTGAATCTTCTAAATTCGTGAAAAAGTTCTGAAATTGCTCAGTTGTTTGGCGTGTGACACGAAGTTGAAAGAAAGACGCGAGTTTGACAGATTCCGCTGTCACTGGAGACGCGATTACGTCTTGGTGTCCCGATCTCAAGTTGCAGAACCTTTGATCGCTGGGCGATGTCCTGAAATTGCGACACCGAACAACCCGAGTTCAGCGCATCACGGTGTTACAACACGAGTGGATTTGTCTGTTTTCAGTGATCACGGAACAGAGTGACAAATTTATGCGTGTTCACTGAATGTGGTAATTTCACTCGGTTCATGACACCCCACAATTTTCACTTCTCGTGTTTGCGACTTAAAACTCTAAAATTGGGGAAATTACCAGTGTTGGTCAGGGTTGAGAAACAGCAGGAGCTTTTCACAGTTGTTTTGCGCGCAATTTGTGTGATCCGCCTCTTCGGAAAATAAACAGGAGAAGAACGTGGTTTTCACGTGACGTGGACGTCGTTGCACCCGGTTCTTTCACGTCCACTGGGACGGCCCTGCAGGCATTAAACTTGTGGTGTGGACAGCAAAAAATGGTTTCTTCACGTTTTTTGGACGTCCGCGTCAACGTCTGGCCGTCTTACGTCCACCCCAGTGAATAGGCCTTTGCGCTTCGCGATTGTAAGTTTTGTCCGCACGAAATTCTGCAGCAGAAAAAACGCGAGGGGCTGACACCGAGACACGGAATGTTGGTGACAGCGCGTTCCGTGTGGCTTGTTTGCTTCTTCAACTGCGGAATTCTTCCAAGATTGCTTGTGGGTGTGGACTCATTATGCCAGGCACCGCTGGTGCTCTCTGCATGGTTCGAGGACCGCGTTCTGCACGGCATGGGAGTCGGGACCAGGGCCCGCGGTGATGGTGTTGTCGGCTGTCTGGTTTGGGCTGACTAATTGTCTGGAGTCAAACTGTTCACAGGGTGGTGTCTTGTACTGAAACAGACGAGACGTGCTCTTCTGAACGCCTCACCGGTTTTTCGTGGCAATCGGACCATATTCCGGTTAAATTTTGCCACGGATGGTTGAAGTCCTGGGTTGGCGATCAGCAATCAAACCGAACGTTTTCAAAGCCAAAGGAAGAGAGTCATGTTGAATGTGTTTTTCGAGAGGAACATAAGCCTGAAGCGGTCCTGTTCGCATGCACAATCCTGTTGCAACAAGGTGCACGTCCTGTGTTGATCACACTTTCCTTTGGCACTGTTGTGCAAGAAATCAGTTCACACCACTTTTTGCTCTTGGTGTGTAAATCTGAGGTGACATATTTGAACCGCGCTGAGTGCTTTTGCAACAGAATCTGGTCGCACTTCCCGTGGCATTGAGTTTGAAAAAGTTGTTTGTGAAGTCGTTAAGACGTGAGCAGGTGACGTGTTTTACCTGCGCGGCGATTTGTTTGATGTGAAGATAACAAGGCGCTGACAAATTGAGACATGGCGCGCAGAGCCTTCCCGTCACGTTCTGGGACACGGTCCTGTTCGTGGAGGTTCAGCGTGTGAAAGTTCTTCTTTGCAGCGTCGTGCCCCTCGACAGCATCAAGAAAGCACTGCTCCTGTGGATGCAGCTGTGGACAGTTTCACCCGCTTCTTTCCTTCATCTGGAGGACAACAGTTCAAATGCGAATTCCCGCAGCTGGGACCAGGTCATGATCAAGAACGATCCTGCGGGAGCCTTGTGCTGCGGGCACCTGTATGAAAACTGCTGTTTTTATCTGTTTTCAAATCTGATGGATCTTGTCTGTGTTCTGATTGCAGCGCCGCGCGGGAGCGGGGCCGGGGACGACATCGACTTCGCGCGGCCGGTGACGGGAGCGCCGCGCACCGCCTCCTCCGTCTCCTCCTCCAGCACCAAGCGCGTCGCGAGCGCGCCGGCGCGAGGGCGTCTCTCCGCGCCCACCTCCAAGGGTGAGTGAGGGCGCGGGCGGGCGGGGTGTGTGTACAGGGAGTGGTGGTGGTGGAGGTCAGGGTGGAGGTGGTGG
>JAAUXT010149181.1_pt1 | contig 58834 bp, 52 predicted proteins | sample 7278171 | NCBI WGS metagenome assembly JAAUXT01 (sample SAMN14350112, study PRJNA611818) | marine sediment metagenome | isolation source: surface marine sediment (1.8m) | place: French Polynesia: Moorea | collected 2018-08
GTTTGTATGTGAACGTAATTCCCTGTTCCAAACCATTCAGAAGTTCGAAAAAGTCAGAAAACTGGCCAATTCCCCAAATAGGTGAAACGGACACGGCTGAGCTTTTTAGGCACAGCCGAGTGGGGGAGGGGGATATCCTGTTTCATCCAGCGTTAGAACGAGGTTACAGCTGCAAGCAAAGCAAGATAAATATGAACTGCTCACACGTGGGACTGTTCTGGCTGAAGGGTCGCTTCCAGTCGCTACAGTCCTACGGGAGTCGAGTCCATATCGGTTTGAAATGTGACAACTGAGGCGCGCTGAGCGAGGCAGTGCAGCGACGGGTCGACATTGCCCTGCCCGGAGGGGGAGAGGTCCAAAACAACTTCTGCATCTTGGATGACCCCAGAGCTCTGCCCTGTGTGCTCAGACTCCGGACGGACTGCAGTGATCACAAAGCGAGACTTGAGAAACAACAGCGATGTCCCAAAAACTTCGATCGTGCGTGCTGACAAAGACTCTTGACCCATTTTGTCACAAAAGAGCATTTTGTTGAACACATTCCCGTACTTGCTGGCAAAGAAAGGATGGCTTTTGTCACACTTTTCACGTTCTTTCTCATACTTCGTGACTTCAACTGCTTCGAATGCGCTCGAAGTCCAGCAGAGTTCACCAGGTTGGTGGGAAACAAGATCAGCCAACACGCGGACACCTTCTACCGCTGGGGATACGGCGGAGCATTGATATTCGACGGTCTGTGGCAAGCCAACGAGACTTTTGTAATTCCATACGAGGTGCAACTCAACCATTATCTGAAAATGTTCACGACGGATGAGGAACAATATGGCTATAAAGTGTTGCACAATATGACGGTGCCGTTCGGGGAGGCGGTGGGGGACTCGATCGGACTGTTTCCTATCGCATATCTCAACAGAGCCGTTTCCTACACCGGTCTTCCCGGCTACAACAATAAGACTGACATGTACATCACACAAACCGTCGCTACAAAGTATGTCCTCGGTTGGCCCAAAAGACTGCCGGATGGGACGTTTTCGAGAAGCGTGGGGTGGGTGGGAGAGAGGAGTGTGAATGCCTCGTTCCTCTGGGGCGATGATCAGTTTATGGGATTAACGCTGATGGCACGACTCGCAGCCGTCACAATGAACAAAACCCTCATTAATACTGCAGTAAAACAAGCCATCAATTTTGCCAAGTACATGAGAGAACCCGCTGATGGATTGTACTCTCACGGCTACAACTTAGCTGACAACAGAAGGTCTTGCTGCAAATGGGGACGAGCAAACGGATGGGGCATGCTGAGCCACGTGGAGCTGCTCAAGTCTGTCGAGGCGTTCCAGGACCTGAGGAACACGAGCGCGTACCAACAGCTGCTGGGGCTGTTCCAGGACCACAGTCGCGCCGTCGCGGCGGTGCAGGCACCGGACGGCAGGTGGCACCAGGTTCTCAATGAGAGCAGCACGTTCCTCGAAACCTCCGCCTCCGCCATGTTCCTCTCGTCTCTCGCCAGAGGTGTCCGCTACCACTGGCTGGATGCTGAGCGGTACCTGCCCGTGCTACGCCGGGCCTGGGTCGGGCTGAACAAGGCTGTGAAGGACGACGGCACCGTCACTGGCGCCTGCATCGGAACCGGGATCCTCACGTCGGTTGAAGCCTACAACGAGAGACCAACACCGTATCTCACTCCGCTTGACAGCGGCCTTGGAGCTGTTCTTTACGCTGGCGTTGACTATGCAAAAACGGAACTTCATGGCACAGCACGGTTGACAGAATACAACAGCTTTGATCGAAATTGAACGCTAGAGTGCACCAAATTGTCTCAATGCAAATGAATCCACATTGGAAAAGGTTGGTGGCGTTCTTGTTCTGGGATGGACTTGCAGAACGTTTCGAAGAAAATACGAGTACACGTTTTTTGCGCTTTGCACTCAACAAGTGAGTGTTTCCCAGGGCCGTTCCCCGGCAGGGTCGGGAGCTTCCGGTGCCTCGAGGAGCCGCCGCTCCCGTCCTCTGGCTCCTGATGCATTCCTGCACAAGTGCTTCTCCTCAGACCTCCCTCCAAGTTCCAGGAATTCGTCCATGAATCCACCTGGTATTTTTTCCAATGGATTTTGGGGACTTTCCTCGAAAATGTCTTTTTTTTTTGTTTCGGTGACAGCGCAAAAGCAACTGCCGGTACCAATCTCCTTGTGGTGTTGAAACTGAAACATTTTTGTTTCTTTCTGTGCACGCGTGCAAGACGCTCTTCCCTCTTCCCTGCACAAAGATATTTCTGTCATCTCTGGTGAGATTCCTTCGAGTTTTCGCGATAGAGACACCGAATCTGGTTTGCACGGCGGTGGGGAAGGGAGGCGACCCCAACCAACAAATCAAAGTTGCAAGATCGGAGACAAGAAAATCATTGGCGTCATGCAGCCCGGGCAGAAATTCTTTTCAAGTGATGACACTGTTTCTTTGATCGCGATTGGTTATTGGTCAGACAATAATTCGACTTGAAAACTCAAAATGCTGTCTTGATGCCAGCAAATGCTCTTTTAAATTCTGCAAACAGCACTTCTGCGAACAAAAGAAAGACGAGGTGGGTGGTGTGCAATTCCAATCCCAACAAATTGAACACAACAAAAGCATCATCAAGAAACCTATCAGCTGCTTAATGAGACTGTATCATGTGGCACGACAAAAACAATTCCAGATGCTTCTGCGCGTGCAAAGCAGTTACCAACTGCACTTGTATTCCCACACACCCTTGAGAGGAGGATTGAAAGGTGTGGTGCAAAACGTGCAAAATGGGAAAGAATCGGCGTTTGGCGACAACAAATTTGCATTTGTGACCTTCACGTCAAGGTGAATTGCTTCCTTCTGATGTTTCTCAGCTGCAAGGACTGCAATTCATCTTTCCTCCTCGCTTGTGTTGACCACAAGTTTGAGTTGCCAAAGGAAGGGAAAGTCGTAACTTTGCATGGCTCTAGTCCATAACCCCACCGGGTCCGGACTTCGATGAGAATGGACCTGGTGAAAGTTTCATCGCACGCCCCGAGTCACCTCTCAGGTTTCTGCGGCGCGGGTCTGGGGAACCTCCCGGGCGCCCGCCCGCCCGCCCTCTGACCCCTGGAACAATTCACTCAACCCTCAATTTTCACGTTTCACGCCGCCAGAAGCAACACTTCGTTTTTTACGTGCCAAACGTTTGGACAGTGTTGACCTTCCGAACCATACTGGTCAATGCACCCCGTTGTCACCCAGGCAACCCTGTATCCACAGGAGGGGGTTTCAAAACTTGTCAAATGACAAATGTTCTCTGCGGTCAGTGCTTGCATCGTACATCAGATTTCGGGGGCATAAAAACCACAGTGAAATGAGTTTTGCATCTCACGTCTGCAGTGTTGTTCTCAGCACCAGTGTTTCGCTCTGTTTTGTTGACAAAGTGCGTACATCAAGGAGAAAAATAAAACAAAACGGAATTCGAGTCATTCATATTTTATCCATTAGCACCCAGTCCATTAGCGCCTCCAAATGTTCCTTCTTCCGAGAAAGCAAAACGAAACCCTGGATACAAAACGGAAAATAGTGTCATTAAACAAATTCAGTGCGCCATTGAGTGAATTTAGCGGTGCGATTGTGAGTAAAACTTGCATGCTTTGTTGCAGTGTGGTCAGAGCCGGGCGAACCTGGCAAACGAGACGAAAATGTCATGCGTGGGATAGTTGCTCCCCAATTGGCCCATATCTATATGTTGCTGATAATCTCAGAATGATCATAACTGTCAGTTCTCCAATTGTCTCATGTGATCTACGTGGCGTTGTACTTGACTCCACACGAACGTACCGTAAGTTACAACGAGACGTGAAGTGATCGTTGCATGGGTGCGATTCAAGCTCTCTGCTACTGATGTATACACTTTCGTATTTGGTTGCAAGATTCTCATTTTATGCACCGAGTCTTCTGCATCATTTCTTCGACCTTTTCCCCATTTGTTCATGCATGTTTGTGTCATCAGAACCTGTTTGGTTCAAAGAGCACGCTGGGAATCTTTGGATGTGCAAAACACACCGAATGGTGCAGAAATCCACCTGCTACTCTGAGATGTCATACAAAACAGCTGGAATTCATTGTCATGTGCATTTGATCTGGATCTGGTTCTGATTCTGACCAGCAGGAATTACAGTTCTCATGGCTTCGCGCTGGGCTGCAGTTTGTGTGCTCGTTCGCTTCCACACTGCTCGATCAGCGGAAGGTGTGCATTCCACACAAAATTCACAAAACTCTTTTCACCCGTCACACACTGTTCCTCCAGCGCTTGTTGAAAAGCAAATTGAACATGAAAAAGGAGCGTCCTGGTTGGAGACGAGAACTGGATGGAGTGAGCCATGACAAGGCTCCAGTTGATTACCAACATTCAGCACATCGAGAGGAACGCTTTGATTTAGAAAGCTGTTTGTTTCGCCCAGTTGAAATACTGTTCACCCAACGCAATGGCTGTGATCGCTCCGCTTCCACCAGCGGAGGATTACATTAATATTTCACAGACTGGATCTCAGCGTTTATTCCATTAATTCTCATTTTCCCGGAGGTAATATTTTGTGGGGGCGCACCACCTCCCCGTTCACAGAATGACCCGAGTTCATCCGGTGGGGCAGATATTGTGTTTGCTGATCAAACCAGTGTCTTTGAACAGCGACCTCGGAACGAATCGACCCCATTAATTTTCATACACCTTCATGTGAAACATTCATACGACAAATTGTGATTTAGTCCTCTGTATGTGTCTGCTGAGGAGAAACAATCCCACTGCGCAAAACCCTCCACATAAATCGCACTTTGTTGTTTCTTCTTTTCATGCGTGCGTGTGAAGAAATTGGAATGTGTCGAAAATTGCAAAAACATGCAGGAATTTAACGTGCATGTGAAGAAATTGGAATGTGTTGACAACTGCAAAAACAGAATTTTAACATTTCTTCGCTGACAAAAACACTGCACTACAATTCGATCAGACCTGCCAGCATGTCATCTCGCTCGAAATTGCAAATATATGGATAATTTTTGAACAAGACTGAAGTGCATGTGTGAGTTCCGAGGGCAGACATTGCGTTTGACTGAACAAACATTTCTGTTCCTCTATCTGGAGTCAAGGACGAGAATGGTCTTCCAACAGCTTGCGCCTTGTTTTGTTCAACAGAAGTGACACAAACAGATCTACTCGAACCCAAGTGCATTGCTGCTGTGTCACATGTCGTTTCAGCAGCCGTGGACATCAGTGTACAAAAGTCGCTGCAGGTTTTCAGCGCGACCGAAGCTATGGTTCCAGGTGGCGCTGGCTCCAATCTGGGTCTCTGACGGACAGAACCAGAACGCAAAAGTCCAGGTTTGCCGTTCTTACGATTGATGTGAACTGCGACCACAGTACAATTCTGGCTCTGGTCAAAATTTGTTGTTGTTTTCTCCAAGGTTTATTCTGTCTCCGATGTGAGGACCTGCAACTCTGGGCTGGTCCTTGATGTTGTTCTCAGCTGTTACCTGTTCATGCTTTCCATGTCGTGCAGTCACCGTGGGATCTTCAAGCGAATTCGGACCTACGCGTCAACTCAAAGCCAGAGGTAAAAACAAAATAATTGTGAAAATCAGAACAAAACTGCGTACCAAACAACCACAACCTGTTGTGGACGCAAAATGGGTCAAAATGGAACTTTCTTCGTGATGTGTTCTTTTCTCCATCGATATTCCGTAATTGTCAGACAAGGCCCTCATGTTTTGCGAAGCAACAGAGCTGTTTGTGTTGAGAACATCTTCTCTAATTGGTTGAAAAGTTTTTGGTCTCCACGAGCAGCTCTGAAGCTCACATGTGTGGAAGCGGCAAGCTGCGAGTCATCCATGGCCACCGAACCCGCGCAGGCGAGTCGCTGACACAGGACGGCCGTATGACAATATTTTCACCACAGAAGTCACAGAGGAATCGCTTTTTGTGCAGCGAGGAATTTAATAACTTTTTCTGATGATAAACAGGCGAATAAAACTGTCCACACCCGGCCACACAAAAGCTTTGGGAGAATTGAAAACGAGTTGGACATTGCAACACCGCATCCACTGAACCACAATGAGAGCAATGTTGCCAAAAAGTGGAGTTAAAAAGGAAACATTGCTCGCACTCAAAACTTTGACTGCGCTGCTTGTGGTGTCATGGGATTTCAGGAAGTTATCAGCCGCCGGCAGCAGCAGTAGTATCAATTCCACCAACATAACGAGCGAGTTCGACCAAACCCAGCAGTTTCCAGTGTTCAGGTGAGGCAGAACAAGTTTTGTCTTTCTGCTTGATTTTCAAAAAGGAAAAAAGAACGTCGCACCAATTCCTGCATGTGCTGGATCAACCAGTGGATTGGGTCCGTTCAGTCACTGACTTGGGCCCCAAGGCTCCGTTTGCAGATGTCACGCAAGCATCTTCACACAATGCTTCCTGATGTTTTTTTTTTATTTCACTGGAAAGCAAAACTTCACGTGACTCTTCGTCCGGGGCTTTCCCGTCACTTCCAAGAGCTCTCTACACGCAGAAATGACAAGTGCGAAAAGGCACTGTTTGAAAAACATGCTCGAGTTGTTGAGGTTCCCGTCCCTGGAGCCTCGGCTCAGACAGATTCAAGCTGCGTCGTCGGAACGTTCCGGCCGCAATTACCACAGATGTAAGTGTCTCAGGGACAGATTCACCCACTTCTCACAAAAGCTTCATTCTGAGGAAATGCGTGTCTAACACACAAGAGTGAGGGCTGCCGAGTCTTGGTTTGGTGGCCCAATGCCTTTGCCCTGAACCCGCAGGAGGAAGCAGACGAACGGTCTCGTTGTGGCCGTGTCCATGCGGAAAGCTAGGTTTTCCTTGCACAAGGATTTTTCGGCTGTTGAATACAAATTAGACTGTCGGGAGTGGAGACCCTGCGCCTGCACCGTGGCTATCAACCGTGCGACAGAAAGCAGAAGTTACAATTGTGGAGTTGCACGCAACAAGCACAATCTGTGGGAACTGTGGCCTCGTTCACAGAAACGACCAGTTTCTTCCGCGGCCCTCCTTTCGATCGCCTACTTTCTGTTCAATTTCACTGCAGAAATCCAGAGAACAATTGTCATCGCCAAATGAGTTTTCTTTTCCTCACGTCCGAGTGGAGTTTTTTTTTCTGTCAACAATTTTCCTGGGGCGACGCAATGCTGACAAAGCTCCATCTTCTCTCTTTGTGGGCTGTGGAGAAAAGTGCAATTCGTACAGAACAAAAGGAGCGAAAAGCGGAACGCTCGCGTGCATGCAAGCTGAGTGACCTTTAAAAGCGTTGAATAAAACTTGTGTTTCAGCAGCAAGAGTCTCTTTGTTTGCTCAGCCTGCTCAGTTTTTTCCAAGATGAAGATCTTGTTGGCACAGCTTGAACACAAAACTGAATTGAACACCTGTTGCGACTTTATTATTCAAAACGAAAAATACGAGACTCAGATCTTTTGGCGAGATTCTCGCAGTGTTTTCCTGAGCGCTTCTTTCTGGTAAGACCCAGAGACCCTGTGTATCGTATCATGGTGAGCGAAGCAAAACACCAACCTGAGCTCCCTGATCTGTCTTGAGCGCGAACAAAAGACGCACCTGATGCACAAATGAAATTTTTGTGGGTCAGCTGCGCCTGGGCGTCCGCGCTGCCCAGAGCTGCGGCGGGTCACCGCTGAGAGGACGGACCCCGAGATCGTTTCCTTCTTCAACTCCCACTCGATTGAAAGTTGGGAGCTCAGCCATGTCTCCACGGTGAGTTCAATACTCTCGGTGGGATGTGATTGTCTTCATCCATCATATCAGGCGGTTCGTGACCACCTGAAGTAGTGTGTGTGAGACACAGGAAGAAGCGCGCGTGGATCGAGATTTTCCGTGAAATCAGCGAGAGTGATCGAAGATGAAATCAGGCTTTCTCTCGGATTGTATTTGGCTGGGAGAAAGTACGAACAAACGTATCGGTCATCTGTGCAGTGGCGTCTCTGCAGATGTCTTTTTGTGTCAGTCAAATGACGCGATTGTCTGGGCTCGATGGAACTCAAACGTCCGCCCCTCCAAAACAGCCAAGTGTGCACATTTCCATCAGGCACTTCCCACTTTGTTGAAGAATCATCAAACCTTCAGCACTTCAGCCGTTTCAGCACTTCAAAAACGTACTTTTTCTCAAGTCTAATTCTAGGAGAATAAATCACAAAAAGCAAAACATCAAGCCCACTCAGAACAGCAGAAAACAGACAAACAAGTTGAAACAAACGCGAATGTGTTGCGCAGCGGACCAGGCCATCAATTCTGGATCAATGCCCCTCCCCCTCTGCTGAAGAGAAGACATACGAGGACAATGAAAAACGCACTCATGACGTTCACTCATTTGATTGCATGGTTGGTGCAACGAAAAGTTTGCGAGACATTTTGTCCTCTGCAGGGTCAATGTGTGAAAAAAAAATGTCACCACTCAACGCTGACGAGCCTGAACCACTGGAAATTTCTCAGGTGTGCCACTTTGAAATGAAGTCGCCAACCAGGATGTTCTTAGGAGGCTGAAGAACATGCAGCCAATGGCAGAGCCCCGTGAAACGAGAAAATCATGAATGCAAGACGAAATCACGATCCAGGGACTTCTATGTGTCCACCGAAATATTCACTGTTCGCAGAAACGTGCACCGAACCGGAAACTTCGCTGGTCCTCTCCGTGGTTTATTTCTGCATCAGTTTGTTTATCTGCGCGCAGTACTGTCCTCGTAAAAATCGGGATCGTCTCTTACATTCACTGGATACAACAAGAGAACAGCCATAAAATGCGCGTGATTAAATGTGCGAAATCTGTGAGTAATTCGAGTTCTCGGGAGACGCACGTCCACTCCCCCCCCACTACACCCCCTCCACCCCTCAACTCTTGAGTGGTCCTACTCGTCACGCAGCCAGAGAAGCGTCCGACTCGTCCCATCATCTGCTCCACGGGGCTCGCACGGCTGTTTGCACTGATCTCGTGCCCTGCTCGGCCATCGCGTCTGTCCCGAGATTAAACTCGTCTGCAGCACACCAGACATCTATCTGCGCACAGTCAGGTTCACATGTCTTGAACGCCAGAAATTATTGGGATTGTAGTGGCTGAATGTGGAAGTCACAGTCAATCTCCAGTGTCGAAGGAGGAATAGATCAGAGATTTTTGTCTGCAGAAACGCAAAGGAATTTCAAAGCTCTTTGTGCTATGGAACCACGGTCCCAGATGCTCCAGGTCAAATTGGGATCAGTCTGGAAGGCTGGGGAGGTTGGGAACTCTCCACAAACATCGATGCAGACGCATCAACAGAGGCACCGCAGTGGAGAGATTTGCATCGCCACGGGATTCTCCCTGTGTGACTGCAACAAAGAAAGAGTAAATTGAACTTTCAAATGGGGGACGCCTGTGAAGCCGCCTTTGCACACCCTTTCCATTTTGTTCCTAATTTCCTTTGCCACTGAAAATGAAGTGTTGGACCGTGCAGCGGCGCTACCATGCCATACATCTCTATAACACTCCATCCCAATCACATATCTGTTTTCAAGTCTCTAATGGGCTTGAAGAACAAAGCCCGCTTCCTGCGGGCCGTTTCCGCAGACCGTTCGTCACAGCAGCTGACTGCAGCCGAGGTGCAAAGTCAACTTGATGAAAAGGTTTCAAAGAGAGCAAAACATGTCTTTGACAAGTTTCTGGGTGAACGTCCAGCTCCACCCACAGACTGTCAACTTGATCATCGGTGTGAATGTCCGCCCAAATTACTCGGTGGAAGAATGTCACGGTCGATTCCAAAACAGGATTTTTCAGTGCCGAGCTCATTTCTTCTGGTTTTCCCCTGAGCTGCTGCATGCAGATGCAGACGGGAACGAACTCAAACAGCCTTCACAGACGTTTTCCGCACAGACAGTGATACTTGTTTGGTTTTCACCACAAAGAAAATCCCAAAGGGACTTGATGTGAGTTTGGACGAGAAAGGAATCTTCAGCGGAAAATCACATTGATCTTGCGGATTGGAAGTTTCAACATCCGCAGAACCTCTGCACACTCTGCACCCGCTTTTTCCCGTTGCAAAGCATCAAAAACCATATCTGTTCAAAGGATCCCAAGGACGTTGTGAACAAAAGCAGTTCAAAGCTCTGAGAGAAAATCCCAATGCTTTCGCGTCAGTCCTTTGTGCTGAAGTTTGTTTGCCCTTTCTGTGGAGACGACATCATCATGCACAGTGAAACACCTTCTGGGGGGGGGGGAATAAAGTATCTTCAGATACGAATATACTTTGTCATTGAGCTCGTCAAAAGTTCTGTGAACACTCTGACAAGTGTTGCCGACTGACCAAATGCTTCAACGCAAGGTGGTTCGGTTCCCACTCCGAGCCAACGCTGACCACGACAGATGAAAGTGTCACGATTTCCCCCTGCCCGCGCCCCCCCCCCCAAACCTGCACCGAAATTTGACATCTTGTCAAGTGAGCTCTGAGGTCAGTGGCCTCAGTCCGTGCGCCGCCTCCGAGTTTTGCGTCGCGCTCTGACCCCAGATGGCGGTGGGCTCGACCCTGCTGACAGCGGCTGGTCTCGTCTGGGGAGCGTCACCATCATCAGGGCCGCCCCGACAAATCAGCCACGATGGAAACCCATCAGTCACGCCTGACATGTGGCTTGGGCTGGTTTCGGCCACTGCTTATGACGAACACATTCAACATTGCGTTTTCCATTCGTGGATGCCATTTGTCCAACGCTGGAAAAAACCCCCGAAATCACCCGTGTAAATGTCGCGCTGTTTCACCCCAAATGGAGTGTCAATAAAAGAGGTATTTGATTTTTTCATGAGTGGGATTTTGCCATTGTTTCAATGGGACCGTAGCACCAGAAAACACAGGGAACTGTTGGGGTGCGTCTTGGGTTCGACTTGCACATGGGTAAATACGGTCCTTATTTTCCGTACAACGAACTTCAGACAGTGTCTGAATGATAACAAGCAATCTCGATACCTTTGGCGACGGCGTGCACTTCCCCAAGATTGACTCACTCCACTGCAGAAGTAACTCAGACCAAGAGATCAGTGGATAGACCCGTTCTATTGACTTGGTATTAGCATTTAGAGCAGGTTGTGGTCATGAGACTGTGAGCTGTTGTTCTTCTGATCACCATGGAGAAGTCCTGGTTCCTGACACTCACAAACTTCTCGTCTCTCCTCGCCACGACTGCCTAACTGTTCGGCTGAGTCACGCGTTGGCCAGAACATTTCTGGTACTCTTGGTTGTTCTTGGACGCTTGTGCTCCAAGAACCAAAAATAGACCCCTGGAAATTACTGAACTGTATTTCTGGTCTGAAGCAAACTTGTTTGAAAATTGTTTCAATGACAAAGCCATCCTGGCAGCCTTGAAACATGGGGGTGAGAGGTTCTGCAGTTCAGGAACCCATACCAAAAACGCAAGTTTTTTTCTGGCTATGCAATTGAAATGTAAGCCGTTGACCAGGTTTGGACAGCAGTGTGAAGGCAGTCACTGAGAACTTCAGCGCAAAAACATACAGTGCAGACAGACAATCAGGTCATAACTGGACATCACGAAACTGGGTGAATACACATGGGCCTCATACATAGGAAAAAGATGTATTTTCTGCAGCTGCAATTAGCTGTTGCAGAGCACGAACTTATTGTCTGGAGAACTTTGAAGCAGCTGTGTTTTGATTGCAAATTTCTGAACAAAGTGGCTGCCAAAGTGATTCGGCGCTGTGAACACCAAGCAGGCGGATCAAATGGGATTTTCCGGTGGCAACCAACATTTCTCGAATTTGGTTGAATCGCTTGAACGAGGCATCGTACCGCATGTAAATACAGTGTTGAGTTTTGCTCCAGTCCTTTCTTCAGCTCGAAGCAGCTCAGGCAGAAATCAACGGAATTCAATTTTCACACGAATCTGCAGACAAAAGCGGTCGTTTGTTCAATTTTTCTGGTCAGTGGTGTCCATTTTCACATCACGATGAATATAATTGCTTGAATGTGAAGACAATTCTCAGTTACATCTCAGCAATATAAGTTTCTTGGTATCTGCTGCACCCAGAAAGATCGTGAGTCATTTTGAAAAGAGAAAAAGTCTGCATGGTGGTTCACACTGTGTGCGCGCTGTGCGTTGCACCCCAGTTCAAGTCAGCTGGCGCACGCACACACACGCACAGAGAGAGAGAGAGAGAGAGAGAGAGAGACAGACAGACAGACAGACAGACAGACAGACAGACAGACAGACAGACAGACAGAGAAAGAAGGAAACGCACGGGCGCGCGCGCACCGCGAACATGTCATGACGGTGGTCAACAGACAGCATCCATGCGGGTGAATTTGCAACAGGGTCCTTGGTTGGTTCCGTGGTCGCTGTCAGTTCTCTCCACTCATTGATCCCCCATGGTCAACTTGCCCGTACTGGGCCATGGATCAGCGCCTTGTCGCGTGGCCCAACACTCAGACGGTTTCCACACAGACAAGGAGGTTAAAGCACCCATCCTTCTGTTATCGTGGCTTCCACCCAGGTTGGCGAGTGAGGGAACGTAAATGTTGCTCTGGAGGTAGTTTGCAAAAACAAGAAGTCAATTTTTCGAGGAGTTGCCACGTGCGGGGGGGCGGGGACGGGGGAGGGCGCAGGGAGTCTCGTCCCTGGGATGTTCAACTTTAGCCTTGCAATATTTACAAAACTGAGACACCACCTCATGGGAGGGACGAAGTATTGGAAACGTTGGCCGAGCGGAGCAATGTCCCACCCTGGTGGAAAGCTACGTGGTGTTTGATGGGATTTGGAAATCTTATATTCTCGGACTGAGAGATATTTCTGGGAATGAACAATGTTCTGTGGTTCCCCTCTTCTCCTTGTCTGGAGATACGGGATGGTGACCTGGAAACGCCGCCGTTTGACATGAGGTGGCTGAAAAATTCCCTTGGGTTGGCTTTGTGGTTGTGAAGACACCACTTGTTGTCAAAGGGAACCATTTGCTTGGCAAAAAGGGACCTTCCTCGCACTTTCTCGTGTTGGCGCTTGTTGCACGTTTGCGTCGCGCTCACTCATGACAGTTTGCAATTCCCACCAGTTGCATGTCACGGATTTTCGCAGTGTCTCGAACAGAAACCCATCGAAAGAACCTGACCTTCGTTGGCATCACGCAAAGTTCTTTGGCCTTTTGCAAAGCTACTTGCAGAACGCTGTTCAAATCTTGACAACACTTTGCAGCAATAATTGCCTGCTCAGAGGGAGTAGCAGCAGCAGCGGAATGTTTGAGTCTTTTCACTTCGATCCTGCCTGTGATTACGCTTCCCAACAATCAGCTCCGCTGAAAGGAAACTGAGAATCCCAGGAAACCGGAGGAAATTAGAATCTGCGCTGTGGCTTCACTCCTAGCGCACATGAAAACAACAATGTGATTATAACTTCAGTTTCATAACACGTGAGAAAGCTAATTAACAACGGGCCATTCATGTGATCATCGTGCGCGAATCATGACGCAAAAGAAATCCGCCATCAAGGAGAGCACCAGCCCAGCAAAAGAAAAATCATCTCACCAACTGGGTCAAAGAGGGGGAAACACGTCGCAGATGGCTATTTGACGCAATCTATCTCAGGACAGATTCGCTTGGGCACAGCAGGAAATTTCTCTCGCGAGTCGTTGGACTCGCAAAGCGGACGCATCTTTCAATCGGCCGGTCGAGCTGCCTGACAAACTTCCCCCGGGAGCGTCACGGCCGGAGCGGACGCATTCCTGAGGGGGGAGCGCATGTGTGGAAAGACCACTGTTGCTATCGTGGGGTAATTAGCCTCAAGTTTACCTCGTACACGGAGGACACGATGACAATGATGCATCGCAGTAAATCACCCTGCAGCTGCAGTACGCAGTCCACTCCTGCACTGTTTGCTTGAGCCTTTCCGAGAAATAATCCTTCAGTCACTAAACCACAGCTGAATGTCTTTTGCAAACCAAATAAAACGAGTGTGGATTTGTGATTTCATACGAACTGATGCCATCAGAGTCTTTTTCGACCTTGAACGATTTGCAGGAATGGACCCGTGGCCAACTTGCACCTTGCACTCGTAAGTGCACCGAACACTGTGGGTTTAATCTCCACTAAGTGCTTGAATTTTAATCTGATGGCGTCCCCTCCTTCAGCTGTCAGACACACTCGTCTGCACGTCCAGTCAAGAGGACAGCAACATTGGTTCCATCTTTCTTTGATCTTGTTAATTCCCCATTGGCCAGAGGTCACCCCTTTTGTCTTTGCCCGAGACATCCAAAGCCATCGTGATGTCTGCCATGAAACTTCTGAAAAGTGTGCGGAGTTTTGGCGAAAGGACCTGTTTTCTTGTTTCTTGAGAGACAAAAGGTCACCTTTTGTGGAGAAGGCATCGCAACGACGGGTCACAGAGAAAGTAAGAGTAACAACTCTCAAATTTTCGGTGGAAACACGTCTTGCAATCGGAGATCACCTTTTTTGTGGCTTTGCTCCAAAGGTGACAGGACAGAACGTTTGACACCACTCGGAGAAGGCTCCTTCGACATGATTCTCCTCCTCCGGCTTTAAGAGACAGCGCTCTGGAGACCAATTCCACTAAATGCGCTTTCTTGACCAACCAAGGACTGATATTTATTTCATCAGTCTAGAGGAAGCCACAGGCCCGAGAGCAGTGAAACATGTGGCATTCTGCGTGGGTCTCAGCTGTCGTCGTGTGTGAGATGTTCAAGGAAAACAAAACATGTCGAAGGTTTGTCCCACATCAGGGACAAACAGATTCCACCAAAATGGGAATTCCCGAACACACACGAAGTGAATCCAACTGTTCTCTTTCGCCAGTCAGGTGTTCATCAAGTTCCAAATCTTCCAACTTTCACACTAAAAACTGCCCGAAACAAGAGGTTCCACTTCCCTGCAGTGGGTGAGGACCAATTATGTGTACGGTCAAAACATCGTTGGTGAAGAGAGCTTCACCATCTCTCTCCTCTTGACGGAAAGAGATTCATCTCTTTCAAAGACAGTGGACAAATCTTGGTGATCTGCGCGAATGCAGAGAAACATTCAAACGATCTGAAATGTGGTTCAACGGCAAAACTGACGCTGTTGTGTAAAACTGTAGGCAAACCCTCAGGCAAGCCGTTGAAGGCAGATCGTTCTTGTGACTGTCCAGTTTTAAAAATACAACAAAGAGAGGGAAGTAACGTGAGGAGCGTGAAAAAACAGAACAAACGGTGAAAACAATGAGCCTGAAGTTCAACGCTCGCTCAGCATCAGGAAGCTGCTTGATCGTGTTATTCACATTCATACATACACAAGCCGTCAACAACAATGCTCAAATGCTGAAGTTCAATTAGCTTCAAGAAACGAAATCACGCTCATTTACTCAGCTATTCATGTGGTCCCCAAAGTGAAGACATCACACAAACAGGTGTGATCGTGCAGGCCGCTGGTTCATAGCCTTTCACACAACGGATACAAATCTCAGTAAGACAGCAACTCACAAAAGAAACGGAAACTCTACTGCGTATGCCACGACACGATTTTAATATGTCTCAATTGTCCGTCCGTATGATCACATCGTCCTGACGATGACTTTTAGGCTTCCAGTTAATATCCCTCAGCTTGTAGCGTTGTCGACAAGAAGGTTTAAAACGGCATGTCAGCTTTCAAGATTGTGCTGTACGAGAATGGATAGAAAACGGAATCAATTTGGCGAAACTGCATGATTGCCTGCATCAGCTTGTGTAACTGTGTGTGTGTCAGGTGTCGAGAAAAAACATAAGTTGAGCTGAAGTTTGTTGGACGAATCTGTTCTCATCAACCGAAGTTCAAATTTCGGATGCGAAAAATGGGACATGGTTCCGACAAATCCTCCGAGCCACCAAATCTAGGAACCAAGGCGATTGAGAGAAAGAAACGTCGTCGTTCTGTCATGTCAGTTTGAATATGTCTCTTGGTATACGAGGGAAGTCCCAATGAAATCGGCTTCTGTCTCGAAAAAGTGGCTTCCCAGTGATGCAGACAACTGAAAATTGTACAGACACTGCAGCAAGTAAAGTTGAAACAGATCAGGCTAAAATTACTTCTCATCTGGATAAAATAAGAAATGGGTGTAGCTCCTGATTTACTCAAAACTTCACCTTTTTGCCTACCATTTAACTTTTTTCTGTGTCAGTGACATAAGTATGCATAAATTTAATGGAAAATGAATGCACATATAGTGTAAAACAAAGATAAGACAGGGATATTGTGGGTTTTTTAGCTGTTCTGATTATTGTAGCAAAAGTTCTAAAGCCTGTACTCAACATATTTGGTTTGTGAGAAACAATAAAAAATTTGTTAGCTATCCTTGATATGTGCTTCATGCCCTGACAAATCCATGTCTGATAGGATCAATGTTTAACCAGTGAAACATGGACACAAGCCGATTTCATTGGGACTTCCCTCGTACATGTATCAAATCACAGATGCTTTTGTCAGTCGAGTCAATTTCATGCCCCAGGACTCGTCTGGTGGACCTGTCAGAGTTTATTCCAACTGGACCGAAGCTGCGACCCCGCCATGAGGAAACCTGTCACAACAAACGTCACTCATTGGTGATCACAAAGTTCAAGGTGCCCGTCACCAAACGTTGAGACAAGCTGGATGCGACACCTTTTCCCCACAAAACTTCGGGCCAAAATCCCCGGTCGTGGAGTGTTCGCAGGCACCCACCCACGGGTAGGACGCACCTTTCTCCCCCCCCCCCTCCAATCAAGCACCAAACCTGGAGGATGCGTCTTTTCCCATGGTCTGAGGAGGGAATTGACACCACAAAATCAGAGCAAAAGTTCGGGTGTGTCTTTCAACAGGGTGCGACTACACACGGATGAATACGGCACCATTTCTTTTGTCCGGGCACCAGTTTGCGCGGGTTCCCTGTTGTTCTTGACGGAAATGTTCTCTTTCTGCGAGACATAAGAGCCCCGCGGTGTGGATATCAACACCTTCCTTCGCTCGTGGCTATTCATCTGCGGATTCCTCCGACAAAGCAATTTGCCGGATTGCTTCCGTATTGACAGCTCGTCTCACTTGTGCTGTGTGTGTTTTGCAGTAATCCGAATGATACGAGACAATCGGGGGAGAGATTGCTACTCAAGGATTTGTTGTCGCACTATGAGGGGTGGCAGCGGAACGGGCGTCCGGTGCGCAACGCGTCGCAGGCCGTCAGCGTTCTCTTCGGCCTCGGACTCATCCAGATGGAGCTCAATGAGAAGGACAACCAGCTGACCATGAGCATGTGGACTCGATATGTGAGTGAAGTTGTCATTTTCTCCTGGGAAATACGTGCGTGGGCCCTCAACTCGTTCTTTTGTCAATAAAACAGTGGAGCATCCTCGGCTCGGAAAAAGAGAATCGTGGCTTGGGGAGAATCACCGGCTGTCTGCAAAAGACAACACGAACACCTCAGTTGCAACAACTTCCGTGATTCAAACGGTGGTTCTTCGCGCAACCTCGCCTCCTCCCCCCCCACACACACACAGTTCACAAAACATTGATGTCTTGCTCAAAACCAGTCTGCACGCACGCACGCACGCACGCATCATTTTTGAACCAAAACCGAAATCTTACCGCAAATGGACAGCGAACCATTTTGGCACTTTGTTCTCCTTGGGTTGCTCAGAAGTTCAATCTTCAGTCAATCGCTGGATGTTTTCTCATCTTCCCGGAGTGAATACTAAGGAGAGCCTCGTGAGGCCACACGTGCGATGCAGCTCTGTTCCTCTCTCCTGCAGCGCTGGCGAGACGAGTACCTGATGTGGAACCCAGACGACTACGACGGCGTGATGTCCATACGACTCCGATCCGACCAGATATGGGTGCCAGACATCATGCTTTACAACACGTGAGAACTCAAACAAGAACACCAGACAGTGTAGACACGCGCCGCAAAGCCCGGGTCGGAATCTGGGATCATCCGGGCTGACAGAAGACCTGGAGATTTGCTTCATAAAAGAATGGAAGGGGTCTGACTTCATCAGAAACAAGCAAACGAACAAAACTTCTTGCTGGTACTTCATCACACAAAGCCAAACAACAGCACACAAACAGCAGTCAGAAAATGGTGAAAGCATCACAGGTTGCCACGTACACTGGGTTAACAGATGAGAGGGAGGCTGTTGTCATCCGCTCACGCACTGTGCGAAGCAGCTCTACGCGTGCGACACAGAACAAGCAACACCACGCACTTCAACGACACAACACATCCACGACGAGTTTGAAATGCATGAACCACTCTTACCTCAGCTCTAGAGTCCCGGATTAGTTCAGTTCCTCATTGCGCCTGTCCGAACGCGCACCTTGTTCTCTCAGTGAAGTTTAAAAAGACCCTCGTGATGGGCGCAGTCGATCCGTCATGATGCCGAGGCTTTTGAATTTCTTATGAAAACGACAACCTTCCCGTCTGCAGGGAAAATCTGTTGTCGCAGAACACATACTGCGTTTCGATAAATATCAGGGAAATTGTTTTCATATCACTAGACTCTGCGAGGCGTTATTTCTTTGATGTTTGCAACAATGTTCAATAACCGAGAATGGATCACCGACACAGATCCGCTCAGTAGGAGACGCCGGTCCCACAGGGTCCCAACAATTTCTTGAACTTGTAAGTGAAATTAGACTCATACATCCACACACTCGAGACTCGTCCATCCAAAAGAAGAAAACCTTTTCAGCCCACTCGACGTGGCTTGCCCCGGGGTTCTGCTCTGTGGCTGTCAGCAGCATCACGCAGACTGGAACGAAAGTCAGGTTTTTTTTTACTGAAAAACACAGAAAGGTCACTGACCCGGCAATGACTGACAAAGCCTCTAAGCTGAGGTTTGACCACAAACAGAGATATGTCCAGACACCCCTGTCGAATAAGAGATCGATCGGGACTCAATGCAGTCTGTGACGCTCCACAAGCCATCACTCATGCACAGAAGTGAGCCAATTGTCGAGGTTCACGTGGCCTTTTCCTCCCGGGAGAAGGGACAGTAAAACTCCGGTGTTGCTGATAGGCACGACAGATGTCACGAACGCGACGATTTGTGGCCATCCACACCGTCACTCGTGCACCCTTTGCCCAGAGACTCACATTTTCTCCACTGAATCCGTTGGTGAAGGCAGGCAGTTGTGGCAACCCAGCACCTCCTCCTTCAGAACTTCTTCAAAGGGTTTTCTCCAGAAGAAGAATGGAGCTAATGTGAAAAGACACGCCACGAGTTCATCCACCAGCACCAGGAGGGGGCGTGTTTGATCGAATGGGCCCGACCCTCATGGGGTCCCAATCCCAACTTGGTCCTTTTTGACAAGAGAAAATGAAATTTGTTGCACCTCACAGGGCACAGTTTAGAGTGAGTCAGGGCCCACAAGCATTTCCAAAGAGAATTCGTTGTGGAACACGGAAATAGCAGAATCAAAGCATCTGGCCGACGCAGCTTCCCAAGTTGGGTTGCATTTGTTCCCGCCTGTGAAAAAACAACAGAGAGTCCCACAGGAATAATTTCGCCTTGGAAGACGAAAATTGAAGCAAAGAACCTCTCACTCGCACATCTCAGAACAAGTGGTTTCTGCAGACGGTGGGTCCTGACGCTATCCTGGCGCACAAAAACAGGCGAATCTGCTGAAACGCGCAAGCAATTTCTCCACCCACCCACCCCCGTCCAGCCAAGCGTTCATGAGAGGAACAAAAGGATTGAAAATGTTCCATGCAGCCCAACTCTGGTTTGCTGAAGGCGCACACTCAGAAACCAGCCGTGACCATAATTCCTGTCAACTGCAGAAACGGACCTTCCAGTCCAACATGATTCTGTGACAAATGGAGTTCCTTGCAAAGACGATAATGTCTGGATAGTTTGCGAGTTCACGCCCTCAAGTGCGTCGTTTCGTCTGAGCTCAGGCAAATCAGCTTCACCAGACGTATTGCGAAGACAAAATATTGCATAATGATAGTTCTGTGTCTCGGATTCACATTTCACAACCAAGAGCATCTCAAATGTGTGAACTGGAAGGGTGACCACTCAGATAGTGTCAGATTCAGCGCGATCCAGACAAGGGAACCAGGAACCCGTGGCCGTTGTCGAGAAGGCGGAACAAGAAGGTTGTGCCTACAAAGTGTGCGTTGCAAGCCAGCCTACCTTGGCAGACAGAAAAGTAGAACCTGCCCTGTCGGGGGCAATGTCCGTGCTGAACTCCTCCCCTTGGACAGGTCAGATCGCACCCTGGGGCCAAACCTTTTCGTGTGGGGAGGGGAGGGGCAACAATAGTACCCACGCTTACCCCACTACCCCGCCCAAGATTGCACTGGACTCGTACATTGTTTCATCGGTAAAAGTCAAAACGTCAAGTGAAACTACTGCATGCAAGTCGACATGCACTTCCACTGCAATCTGCAGACACCAGCAAGTGCCTCGTGCACCTTTGCGTCTGACAGAATGCATACAAATGCCTGGCCATAGCAATAGGTCCTCGTTTTAGGGAGGCGCCTCTTTGTTACCAATGACCACCGCTGACGTTCTCCACGATTTGTCACAATTACACATTCCCAACATTGCATAAGGCTCAGTTTGCTTGCGATCGACCAACAGAGAAGCGGATGTGTGACACATGCTGTTCGAACTTGACTTGATCCTTCGTTCACACCACTGGAACAGGTGCACGTGCCTTACCCTCCAATTCAACAACCACTGGACCAGGCCCCACTGAACGACAAGTAGATGGAGCCACGGACACAAGTGCGGACACGGTATGAACGAGGCGTTTCATGTCTCCGCAGGGCGGACGTGAACGTGGAGGCCCGGGACGCTCTCGCCATCGTCATGTGCGACGGCACCGTCTCCTGGTACCCGCACTGCATCTTCAGAAGCGCCTGCTCTATCGACGTCACCAACTTTCCTTTCGACGAACAGGTACCGCGGGCAACTTGGGTGCCGTCCGTTTTTCCAGCCAAGCGACGAGGACCACTCCAATCTGCTTTTTAACCCAAAGGATAAAGGGATCCAGCTCCAAACCAGGATCACGACACCGAACGGCACTCTGAACGGGACCACTCACGACACCCAACCTCGAAAACGTACCTGGGACACTCACGACCTGCCACACTGCAAAAACACGGAAATGTCATGCCACGATTGCGAGAAAAGTCCCCCCCCTCCCCCACAACATTGCTGAAGGGCTCCCGTGAAGTGTTGCACTCAAACAGTGTGTTCTTTCCTTCACGAGAGAAAACTTTCTGGTGAAGTTGTTCCTTGACTTCAGAGGAGGAGAAACAAAGCAAAGAAATTGCGACAGCTCCACCCACACAAGTAGGAATTTATGTTTCCCAAGCATAAACGCAGCGTGTAAATCTTCCATTGTTCCGGAAATTGACCGGAAACTTATTGCAACCTTCATTGCAGCGAATCACGTGACACGAAAATAAAGACTAAGCAGATTAATAACTCTCTGTCCGCCCCTCGTTAATCCACCCTTTGACAAGTGTTTTACAGGCATTACGAGGAAACGGACCACCATCAAAGTGGTTTTATCTCCATGTGTTGCGGATGCTGTCAGTTTTTCCTCATATCCTCCAGCGCTTCCTTCCTGGCCGAGACCGCCAGGAGCCAGGGACAAGCTGAAATCTTGCAGCGGAAACAGAAAACGTGTCTTACTTTCAATCCTTTCAGCTGCACTTCCGCCTGGTGCCCAGACACCTTTCAACCACGCAGCTTGATCTCTGTCCAGAGTTCCCCTGCCCTCAACCCCTCACTTCGCAAGATGTTTGAGCGTCTGTGTCAAATTCGATGTCATGCACCGGAGATTGCGTGCTTGACTCGGGTCCTCGTGACGTGTTCACTTTCCGAATCTTGCGACATGGCTCCAACCACGAAGATCTATGGGATCGTCAGGTCAAAATCTGAAGACTGACGCAAAGGAAAACTTCTCTGCTGCTTTTTTGCAATGCCTTTCACACTGACCTTATCTTGTTTTGTCTCTTGCAGCAATGCAACCTGTGGTTCGGATCGTGGACGCACGGTGCGAGGGAAGTGGACCTCAGCATGGCCATGCCTCAAGGAATCGACCTCTCCACGTTCCAGGTACTGCGCGCTTTGCATCAATCTTGTTTTCTCTGAGATCAATGTTTTTTGACGACAAATGTCATGCCGTGGCTCCTTTTCATTTTCATTACTGCTCACAATGAACAACGAACAAAAGTTCTCGAGATAAAGACAGGAAAACCCACCATCCTTTCAAAATCACAAAGGTCACTGAGTATCGCATTTCTTTCTCTGTCTTTCACATTTTCAAAGGCCCCAGACAACGAATCACGTTTTGTACTTCCTACAAATCTCTGAATTGACAAAGAAAGATGAACGTGTTCGGACGGGACTCGATGACGGTCCTTTTGTACTGCAAACGGCCGGCTCCGTCTCAACCCAAAACTCTCCGCGAGCCACTCTTGCAGTGGCAGACAGGTTGTTGTCAACTCCGGAGCGTTCAGCAGGCTGTTATGTCAATCTAATGCTGCACACTGCCCGTTGTTACAGTCCCACCACAAGGACTCCAGCAAGTGGGACGTCGCCAACGTGACAGCGAAGCGACAGTTGATGCCCGACGGAGACCCCAACAGTTTCGCCATTCTCACCTATGACATCTCTCTGCGAAGAAAGAAGGTTCTTTCGACGTACATGCTGACAATGCCTTGTGTGTTCCTGGCTTGTCTGACGCTGGTCGTCTTCTGGCTTCCACCAGAACGGCCTGACAGAACTGCCTTAGGTAAGCACCTTGGCGCAAAAAAAGAGAGCATCACAACACGGCTTTTTTGGGGGAAAAAAGCACCGTGTACGGAACAACCTCTGGGTGCATTTGAACCATTCAATCAGCGCTGTCGGATGTCAGCTGCAGAGTGCTTCAGAAAAGGGTAATGAGGTTCATCCAGGTTGAGCACCGAGCCAGGTCGAGTCAAGTGCGTGCGTGCCAAAAAATAAATTTGGTTTCAATTGCTTGAAACTTTAACCCTGCAAGCACAACAACGTTTTTCGTTTTAAAATTTTCAGCGATGAACAGTTTCGCGAGCTTCATGGTCCTGTTCCTTATCCTCGTGGAGGCTGCCATGCCAACCGCCTCGTCAACTGTGCCAACTCTGGGTGAGAATGATTGGAAAGGAAGAGAAAAGCAAACGAGGACATTCATTACGATTCGGGTTTCCTGTCCGAGGCAACGAAGCACCGCCGGACTCCTCCCATTGTGTTTGCATTTTGCAGGTCTCTACTACTGCTTCAACTTGGTTCTGATTGTCGTGGCCATCATTTTGTCATCGCTGGTTGTAAACATCTCCAGAGGCAGAAACGGGCAGAGGGTTCCCAAATGGCTCTCCTTTGTGAGTGGGACACAAGTCTCGTGAATCTCTTTTGGTGGTTACAATGATCCAATTCCCTGCGAAACACATTGTTGGCAACACTGTTCACAACAGAAACGCTATTGACCTCAGCTGTACAAGTCTGACCCGACTGGTGTTTTATTTACAGATTACTCTGAGGGTGATGGCCAAATTGGTATGCATTTCACAACCGCAGTTGGATTACATGCGGCGCAAGTTTCGGGATGACCCCTTCAGCGAGGGAGACAAAAAGTGTCCTGACAAGTCGGATCACTGTTGCAATGGAGTTTGCAGCACAATGAGCCTGGTCAACACTGAGCAGTCCGCGTTCTACGAGAATTCCAACGCGCCCTTCACGCCGGGGCCGCCGCAGGGCGTCAGCGAGCAGACGACGGTGGAACTGCAGGTGGCCGAGATCCGCCGTACGATGCAGCGCATCGAGCTGCGGCTGGAGGAGCGGCAGAGCCGGCAGGCGCGGGACGCCTCCATCTCGGGGGAGTGGAAAGCCGTCGGGACGGTACTCGACCGCTTCTTCTTCGTGATCTACATTGTGCTTATCATTGCCTCCATCTTCATCTTCTTCCCCAGGCCCAACTGACTGACTGACAGACTCATTGTGTATTCACGGGCTCCTCCACTGGGCGTGTCTCGGTTATGTCCTCTGTCTCTTGTGCTCATGGAAACCTTTTGATACATGCTACTTCACACAACAGTGTTCGTGACTTGACTGTTACACTGTAATAAACTTTATGAACTTCATGTTGTTGAAACTTGAGTCTTAATTTTCCAATACCAAGTAACTTTAGGTCAGAGTCATTGTCAGAACACAACAAGCCAGCTTCGTGGCTTCTTCAAAAGAATCAAACAAAGGGGCCAGAATTGACAGCAGGTCCCGAACTAGCAGCGAGCCACGAACCGAGTCCGCTCCACCAAAGATGTCAATTGTCTGACAAGAAACGCTTCGGGAAGGGAAAACATCTTCATTCTCACAAAGCTTCAGCAGGCTCCTTCTGGAGTCGTGGAAGGTGGCTTCAGATTTGAGCCAAACCAGTGCACCGAGGTGCACTGCTCAGAAATCCAGAACGAAGAACCAACACGTGTGTCTTCAAGCTGCGCCGCACGTGTTCTTCGCCACAGCAATTGGACACACACATTGGCTTCGAGCAGAGACGCCCAAAACTTGGGCTGACAGCTTTGATTGCGGAAGCTCCACCGCTTCATTGTGTGTTCCGTCCGGAAATGGTCCGGTGAAAAGGGTCGCAGCTGTGGGCTGATTCGCGCCATTGTGCTGAGTCCCCACAGGGGAAGCACGTTGTTGCGGTGCAAAACAGTCGTGGCACCGGAGCCAGGATATCTCTCTTCTCCAGCTGTGACTCCGAAGGCGGGGGGGCGGTGTGGCTGGGGAGGGGGTCACCGCTCGTTCTCACTGGGAGGGGGTATGGCCAGGGAGTGTACTCGTACGCTCTGTGGCTCTCGGAAAGTGTTCAATGGACACAGACCTTCAGTTCTTGTTTTTGACAAACGATATATGCTTGGATATGGTAACCAGGAGTGCGGTTCAGGACGTGGCTGCTTTTCGAGCAACTTTGACAAAAGAATCTCTGGCTCACGTTTGTCTGATTCTCATTATTGTGTGGTATTGGGACTCCAACGACATCAGTCTCTATCACCGAGGCAAACGCTGTGACCAGAAAACTGCAACAAACACATTGTTTTGACAAGCAATCGAAATTGCACTGAGGACTCCGCACCTGCAAACAGCTGTCCAGAGCACTTTTTCCAGACTGTTCGAACACAATTGCAACATCACGCTTGATCACACGGAGGAGAGGAAGACAACCAATTGTTCAGTCCAGCGAATCAGTCCACCTCTCCTTATTCTGCACCGCAGGACGTCGGAGTCTGAGCAACACCCGCAAAGCTCAGAGTTGTCCCTGTCCCGACACGAGGGCTGGGGGAACTTGGCAGGAAATTGTGGACACCAAGACCTGTTTGAGTTCGGCACACCAGTTTGTTCCTTCAAAAATGAAACAACTGCTGACCACCACTACACCAATTTCAGTTATGTCTCGTACGACGTAATCTTCACCTGCAGATCTTGCTCCACACAAAGTTGTGGAACTTCAACGAATTTCTCATTGTGTGTCAAAGTTTCCACCCGGTTGATTGTTCATTTACATAACTCAACTCCAGTTTCCACGGCAGTTTCGTCGAATTGTACGCAGTCCGTGTCGCATTGAGATGAATATGAGGAAGGACTCCAGTGAGCCAAAACTTCGCTCCAGAAGAGGGTTTCCTGGTTCGATTCCAGCCGGAAGCGAACACCCCACACACAGACACAAAGAGCATCAAGCATGCATCAAAGTGCTTCTTTGATCAATGACACACTTTCCCAAGTTTTTATGAAAACAAAGTTCTCTTTTTCGCGTTGAGAGGATTGTTTCGGCATGGAAGACGTACCATACCTGCGCGTCAACAGCGTCCTGGTAATCTGTTGACAACAAACTGAAGCCACGACAGAAGGCAGCTTTGAACTCAGGCGCGTCGTGAGGCTTTTGTACCCAGCAATACACCTTTGAGCTGTGGATCCCCATTCACAACAGATATTGAACGGCTCACTTTCTCGACAGGACAAGAATTTTTCAGGTTGGCAAGAAACATCTCATAAATTACTTGAACGCTCCACAAGAACGTTCATACAATTTAGATCTATCAATAATCAGGAAGAAATTTTCACGGTGTATACACATTATTTTGTTCAGACTTTCCCAAACACTGTTTATCTCCTGTGAACAAGCAAACATTTCACTGCGCTTCCTCTGCCTTTGAACTGGGGGGGACTTTGTGTGCTCTGCAGAGCATTCAAAGTTTTATCACCGCAGGGCAAAAACCCCTCTGTATATCTTCTGCTGTATTTGACTTTGTACATTTTGACCACGTTTGTCCATCCCTGGAGCACTTGAATCACCAGAAAAGAATTATCTGCGACCTGTTATTCTTCAATGTGATTGTCCGTGAGGGAGCAGAGTTTTTTTGGTGGTGCAAAGAGAAGGATGTTCGTTTGTCAAGCAATCCCGATTTCGGCAGCTGAAGCCACACTTCCCTCGAGTGCGGGAGTTAAATTTCAGCTTCTTCAGTTTCGTGAGAAGATCGAACACAGCCAACGAGGCGATAACGTGCAGCAGGCAGAAGAAGTTCTCGACGCAGGCGTCTGATTGTCATGCGGAAGGAAGCTCTAGAAACGCAACGCAAGATACGAGTCGCTCCTATCCACTTCAGGCGGCCTCTGTGTTGGTGTGGGCGGTCGTGTGAATGAATTTTACAGCTTCGAGCAATCGTGGCCAGGAACTTCACATCAGTTTCTCCCTGCCAATGTCAGCAACACTGGTGAAAGAAAACATTTTTGTCTTTCAGAAACAAAGACACACAAACACACACACACACACACACACACACACACACACACCGAAACAACGGCAAACTCATTCTCACCGGTTCAAAGTGAGATGTCAAATTCAAAACAGGACAATTTATTTTGCCTTTCTCTGTCACACTCCCTTGTTCTTCAGGGCAACATTCTGCGAGACATGTTCCAGTGGCACGCACGTTCTCGTTCCGTCAACCCAACAACTTTGTGGGAGGGGCAGATGAGGATCAATCTCGTTCCGCTTGTTCTCTTTCACTTTATCGCAGCAGAATGAATGGAAGATGCGCGAGGGACAACACATGTCGAACAGTAAATGGCAATTTTCCAGCATCGAAATGACAAGACCGATCAGAAAAATATCACTGCCAACGCCCATCAGAATGATGACTCTCTTGCACTCAAAGTTTCTTGCGAAAACATCACTGCACGAAAGACGGAAAACTTTCTCTCAACACAAAAGCACCATGAAATGCTGCTTTTGTTGAGGCACGCAGCTGTTTGCTGGATCTCCCTGAATGCACAGACACCCGTTGTTCACGCCATCAGAAGACTGTAAACACGAATTTACTGCAGTTCTGACGAAGCGGTAATAGAATAGTGATTACGATCATCGACACGAAGTTGCTGGAAGTTTCCTGAGTGTGGAAGCACGCGAGCTTTAATCTCCATAACTAAGTGGTTTTTAGCAGAAGAAAGCAATTTTGAAAGGCTGCGCAAAGTTTGAGGTCAGATTCACACTGGATGCGTTGAGTCCTTGTGCAAATCAATGGGTCACTTCGGCGCAGGATTCGTTGACGCGCCGACTGCGAAAGAGCACAACGCGCCAATCACGAACCGGACTTCGTGTGTCGAACAACAGCTGATCGCTTTCTGCTTCGTTCGATTTGGATAAACGATTGTGTCGCGCAACAAACCGTCTGATCTTGACGTCACACAAGACCTATGATATCGTCGTATCAAAAACCAATTCATTACCCCCATTTCTCCCCCGCGGGCGTGAACTGAGCAGAGTCGACGCGAAGCACACCTCCGCTGTCATGTGCAGAATGACGCAAGCGAAGCTCAATCCATCACACACACACCCACACATCACCAAACCAAGCAACAGAACAACCACACTTCACGGTCACACGCGTCGATTGCGACGCGAAGATGAACTGTGTTTCTGCGCAGATTAGGAAACTGCAGATATCCTCCAGAGTATCCGCCTTTTGAAGGTTGTCAAGAAAGACAGAGCAGCTGTCAGAACTGCATGCATTCAGAATCCGGATACTCGTGACCAGAACTGCAGGTCAAGAATGAAACAAAATATCGGCAAAGTACAAGAACCACGACGCGTGTCGAAAGAGACAATGCAATCTGGTTCTTCACAAACCACCCCGAGTCTCAAAGCACAACATAAAATTCACGGCAGGCACCTTTTGACAGCAGGAGTGACACAAAAATGTGACAAGAGCTTTTTTTTGCTTTGGGCGCTTGAAACCATCTTCAAGCAACGCTCTCACTTTTGATGTTCTCCTGCGTTGATGTATTCGAATCAAGGCAGTGAAAACGCCCAGGAGCGCATGGGCCACACGGCCACACGAGATTCTCAAGTATCTGACCCTGAACGTCAAGGAATTCAATTGGGACAACCGTGAAAAATGTTGAGTGTATTGTGCACAGTGCATTGACACGTCTCTTGTTTCAAGTGCACAACACCTTTATTCAGCGACCTTCGAAAGAAGGAATATTGATGGGGATGTCATCATCATTGCTTTTCAAAGATGGGTGTGCGTGCACGAGAACCTCGTCAGACCTCTCTTCTCGGCTCTTCAAAGCCTTGGGACCCAGGAAATGTGCTGCTGCAGTGACTTTTCTCATTTCCTCCACGCAACAAAAATACACTTCAGCCACGATAGAAAATGGATCTGGTGGGCACTAAAGTTTAGCTCAAGTGTCTGACCCGGTGTCAGCCTGAAAGCAGAGCAAGCAGCACTCATAGCAAAATAATCCAAGACCCGGCACGCAAAACACGCTGGTCCACAAACAAAGCAGGCAAACTTCCTTTCATATTCACTTTTGCAAAAGACATTCACAAACGAATTACACTTTTCCAGAACAAGGGGATTCGTCAAGCTGCCGGGTCTGTTGTGTTGGTCAGTCTGCTCGCCTCGTCTGGCCGGCCAAGACCCAAAAGGGGTCTGGGAAATGCGTCACTCCGGTGTGGTCTAGTGCCACTTTCCAACACCCAATTTTCTTGGGGGGGGGGACTTTCCCCGTCACTTCAATGTTCAATGTGTCCATGAATGTTATATTAATGGAGAGAAGGACCCACTTTTGGTGCGATCATTAACCGAGGCAACCCTGAAACGTGCCTTCATTCCTCTGGAGGTTTGACAGGAATGACAGACTTTACATCTTCTGCTCTTTCCCAAACTTTGTGTTGTTTGGGTAGAATTTCGGAAACAGGCTTCGTGTGCTCAGCCTTCCTCACCGAAATTTGTTTTCAGTCAATCCAAATGTCTTTTCACCACTGCACCGTTCACGGAAAAGAGCGGATCGTCAATGTTAAAACGCTTAATTTGCAGGGAAGTGGTGCCACTACGGGGACTTGCCGATTCCCAACAAGAAAACGACGTCACGGGCGTTTTTGCGCATCCGGCTGTTTCACCAGTATGTTCCGTTGACATTTGGGGTTTATCGTGTTTTGCAAGGCAGTGTTGAGTCTCTCGAGCAGCTTACCGAATGGCAAATGACTATATCTTCCGTTCTTATGGGTAAAATCGGCCAACGACCCCGGCGGAATGGGATCTGCGTTTATCTGCGGCTGGCGGAAAGATCTGCAAACCGGATTGACAGTGGATTGACACCCACCTTCTGTCCCTATGTTCCACACATCTCCTGACAAACACATACAGTCATCCACGACTCTCGAATGCAAAGTCGGCTTCATCGTGGCCTGGTGCTTGTTCTTCCTTTGCAGGCAAATTCCTGCTTCTTTCGTCGATGGAAGACCAGGTTCCTTGCAAGGTTCCGACGAGCTACAGCGCCGAGGTGGGAGTGGCTGGTCCTGCAGCTTCACCCAGCGAACCAACTCTTGTGGAAAGGAGACAAGTCTGCAGCATCACCAGGTCGTCCCCGGGGGGTATTGATGAGACTCAGTGCGGTGTTCGCCCAAGAGAGAAACGCAGTGTTCCCACAGTTCCGCCGGTTCGTCCCGAATGATTCTAGCCGCAGCTGCTCAGATCCAAATGAACATCAATCAAACAAAAACGAAATTTTCAAGGCTTGATTCAGGGTGCGCAGACACAAGTCCGTCAGGATCTCCGTGCAGCAGTTTGCGCCTGTCTGAATGCCACTAATGACCATCCATCAGACCGCGTTGACACTGACGGTCTTCTCGATGGGGACGCTGAGCCCAGACTCGCGACGTTCCATCTCGCTTTACCGTACAGTTCCGTGAAAAAAGACGCACCTGTGCACGAGGCGCATCCCAACATCTGGATCCGAGCTCCCACTGAACTCACGCAAGTAAAAGACGCATTATTTCTGTTGATCATCAATTTGGGGCATAAAGCAGCGTCTTTCACACGAACGACACCGTCTTGATCGCCTGAGGTTCTTGCCGCACCCCACGGCACTTAGGATCCAAACTTCTGCTTGCATGAAAAGTGCGTCTCTGCCAATGAGAAACCAATCAGGTGACCACTTCGCCTCTGGTGCTCAAATCGTTTTCTGACCGGAAACAAGCCACAGATATTCTGACGAGTGGGCCTCAGGCCTTGGCAAAATGTTCTCGCCAGTCTACTCAAGTTCTGGAATCAAACACTTGCAGGAGGCGCCGCTACAAAGAAACACGCTGATTGCACAGAGTAGAATGTTCAGCTGTAATGTTTTTGTTGGGTACACTAATGGGTGTTCTGTGTCCCACCGAGTGGTTCATAATCTCATCTATCTATCCACGAGGAGCAACCTGCCCACAAAAAGCGTCGCGTGCAATCATGCAAAAATCTGCCAGCGAATCTCGAGGGACTTTTCTACAGTTGGGTGAAGCCGAGGAAGACAATGTGCCCGGAGTCGACTGAACCAGGTGTTCCGGGTCCAGGAGCCACAGGCTCCGTGAGCTGACCTGCGCCGGACCCCTTTCAATTGTTCCTCTCGCGTGTTTGCGTGCGACATCTGGAGTCCGACTCATCTCAATGAGAGTCAAAAAGTTAGATGAACGCTTTTCCCTTTGGTAGCTGCGGTTGCACTTTTCTGATGGTTCTGTACTCAGTCGAGGCAGCACATCTGCACTGCGTCTCTTGCCGTGAGTTGTGCTGTAACAATAAACCGTCGCTTCGCAGCGCTGTCAGATGAGTGTTAATATTTAAACAGTCCCCCCAGGGTTGTCAGAAACAAAATGTTGTCAATCGAGAAACCATGCGCCAGACGTCCTTGTTGCCTGTGGCGAAACCCTAATCTTCCGAGGGTGCGGACACGCAGATGGCACAACGCAGAATCATGTTGAACTGGCCAAAGAAACAAAACGCTTCACAAAACATGCGTGAAAACAGACCAGACAATCTGGAGAAGTTCTGTCAGCGCGCACCAAATAGTCCGTTTCTATCCCCTCGTGCGAAGTCTATTACCTTTTTGTTTCAAGAGCTCCTCCACCTTCAACGAAAATTGTCATCATCTGGCAGAAAGAACGCGTCTTTCAGTTGGAACTGGGCCGTTGCATTGCATTGATCATTCATCAATTCCAGGCTTGTCAAGGCAGACACCAAGTTGATGCTGCGGCTCGACGAAAAGAAAAGCCAAAGGGCCCGTGAAAGTCGAGTTAGTCATGGAGACTAGAATCAAAAGGTGCGCGCGTCCAGCCTTTGCTCCTTCTGACCAGTATGTGGCCTTTCTCTTCACAGTGCAGTGACCCCGGGGGCGAAGCTTTCCTCTTCCGCAACTGCCAAAATTGACATCTGAATCTGATAAATTCCCCAGAGTCGTGACGGGAAATGTGGCTGTTCTCTCAGCAGGCTGAATGGTCGGCGTCCAATTCCTGCGCTAACAAGCGTGCGCACATTTCTGGGACAACACACATCCAACACGCGACAGGAAGGCTCCCCACTCTTCCCTTCCGGGCCGAGCCTTGCTCACTGCCGGTAACACCGCCACTGAAACTTGAGAGCAACCTTCTTTGTTCTGTTTTGCCACGGGCACATTAGGCAAATTAAATATCTTTAGTTTGTGTTGTGTCCATGGAAACAGTATGTGCGAATTTTCGTTCACAATCGCCAGTCGATACACTGAAAACAATGTCATGAGGAGCCAGTATCAAGTTTCCATGGTGATTAGTACATTCTCATTCCCAGGTCTGACAGGTTTGTTGCTCCAAGAAATCCAAGACAATAATGACTCTCCGCTGAAGCTATTTGGAGCGTTTTGCAAGGCCATTACCAACACAATTTCTTTGCAGAATACCCACGAACCTCGCAACCCAAGGATTTACTCCAAATCAAGACCCGTTGTTTCTTCCATCAAGACTCAATCCTTCTTCCCAGACGTAATTCTCAGACGAAGATGTCGATATCCCCCAAGGCAATAGTTTAATTATCAGTGTTTCCAAAACGTTTGTGTCTGGAAAGGAACTCCATTGACCGCAAAATCCGCCAAGCCGTGCAGGCAGTGAAGCAGCAAAGCCTCAACTTTGATGTCGGAGTAATCGGACTGAGGTGCAGCCGCACGTGAAGATCTCTCCCCAAAACAAACGCCTCCGAGCACCACGGAACCTGCCTTGAGAGCAAGTGATTCTCATGCATGTGAAAATATTCACGAAGGAAGATTCATCGCGCACCTGACCGAATCAATTGTCCCAGTTTTGCTTCGACAAGCAAAGGACAAAGGCACAGAGATCATGAAATATGGATTTGCCAAATTTCTTTTTTGAGTAACTATGTCCATCTTCTGGATGCACACCGATTCTGGGAAGATGAGCAGTCGTTACTGATCAATCAAGACTAGTTCAGAAAAAGAAAAACTCACCATTCACCTTGTTCATTCCAGAACAGAGAATCGCACAAAACGGGCACAGTTTTCTCTGTGACCGACACTTTTTGTTTCTTGCTGCCCTTTGTCGTCCAGAAATATAACACACGCTTGTTCAGTCAATGAACCTGTAGAAACAATCACGATAGACAACGGTCACCAAACACATTCGTGAAGCAACGATCAAATCACGGAGGTTTTTCGACCTCGTGCCAAACCGCGCGGAAACCCATCCCTCCACCCCAGGAACCAAAACAATCGTCCTGCAAACCGTCCTCATCGCTCGACAAGCTCTGCCAAACGAAGTTCACAAAACAAACCCTGCAGACGCGGTTCACCTCCGCACGAGGGGCCTTCTGTCTCGAGACCCGCGGAACGGGGCCCTGAATCACTCGAGCTGAATGGGACAGAGACGCCCGGGGCACCTGACAAAAGACAAATTTGTCCACCGCTGCAGATCCATGAAAGGCACGGACATGGCGAGTCAATGAAGCTGTTTGCTGCATCGCGGGCCGGCGATTGGCTCTCAGTTGTAGGTTTTCTACAACTGCTTCACGGGTGGGACAGCGTGTTTGGTCTTGGCAGATTTGGGATGTAAACAGAGAATAATGAGTGTGCGTGTCTTGCGCTCACACCCCATCGTGAGGATGTTGCACCCATCAAAGGGATTGAGACTCTGGTGAGGAATTGTGTTCGATGGATAGTCCACGCACTCACACGGACAACTTCAAACTTTGCCGAGTTTCAAGGAAAAAGAAACCAGGTGAGTGCAAACAGATTTTTTCAACTGACTCAATGAAGTGCGAGTGAATGAGGTGGATGACAAGCCCCCAAACTTGGAACTGGTTTTGAACTGCAGGTTCTTTTTGCCGTCACGAAGTTCCTCTGAACCCGACATTCTCGAGCGGACTTGCGTTGGACACGACCGAGTCAGGTTTTGGCGTTGCTTATCCGTCAGGTCATTGTTTTTTGTTCGGTCGTGTCCGAGACACATGATGTCAGACATCACGTACGTAAGGTGAAGCGGACTCGAGGAGGAGGAGGAGGAGGAGGAGGAGCAGGAGCAGGAGCAGGAGCAGGAGCAGGAGCAGGAGCAGGAGCAGGAGCAGGAGGAGCAGCAGGAGGAGGAGTTCGTCCTGCAAGGCTCCGAGTTGAAGTTGAAGACGATTGGTGAACTTCACATGTCAGGGCAATCATGGTCAGCAGCTTGAAGCACACTTTTACAGCGTATTTTTGCACAGCCTGAAACGCTCGGACAGATCCAGAGGAGTTCTGAGGCACTCCCGAGGATCTCTCCAATGGACCGGTGTTATGAAATTGACAGACACCCCAAATGAGGAGGCAATGGTGTCTGGCAATTTCAGTCCGAGGGTAAAATGGCCAGGTTGAGGCCTGACTTGAAATGGCCAAACATGGGGTGAACAATCTCCGAGTGGCAGTGTAAGAAATTTGGGGTGTCTCCTCACTTCGTTCCACCGGAGTTTCTTGTTCCTGGATCAGGAACAGTCGTGGAAACTGTTTATGCGACTCAGCAGAAGCGTTCTGAAGTCCGTGACGGCTGCGAATTTCTAAACTTCACAGCTTCGTCACCAACTTGTTCCAAAATGATGTTTCTTTGGGAACTCATTCTGCCAGACAACACTGCAAAGCTCAGTATCACGAAAACCTTTCAATCAAAATGTGGATACCCGAGACAATTTCTTCTGTTCAGAAAAAATATTTTTGGGTGTTTGTTTGGTTGTTCGAGAACAAGTGTCAAAAATGGAAAACCGTTCCGTTCAAGAATGTCGACGAGACTCGTATCTCGTCGCTCGTGACTCAAATCTTTTTGTCTCCACGTGAGGCTCCTTTCCCTTCTCCTTCACTCCGGAGGACGCTGTCGTATGTCGGTGCACGTTCGTCACGAGTGGCAAAAAACGAACAAACCACACCGAGAATACATCAAGAACGCGGAAGACAAGGACAAAGGAAACAACTAAGTCAAGAGACGTGTCCAGTTGAAGGTCACACAACTTTTTCTCTTCAAATGATACCTTCAGAGGAAATATTCGGCGCTTCGGAAGTATTTCTGGGGGCCTCAGGGGACCCATGAGGTGACCCCGACAACACAGGCCTCGTAGACGGAGCAAATCGGTCAGTGAAAGAGTCCAAGAAGAAACAATTTTCCGCTGATGGAAACGTAACGAGCTTCTCCAAATGAGTCACTGTTCTCGAATATTTTCTCGAGTTTCCCCATTTACGAATGCACTTTGTTGGAGAGGAAATGGACTGATGGACGCTTGAATGATTCGAGCGCCCTCCTGAATACCAAACACTCCAGGCCCCAGTTGAAGCTTAGCTCGCTTCAAATCATTCAGGTAAATGAGAAAACAAGTCTTACAATCTTCCTTGAATCTCAACTTGGAGTTCCTGCAGAGAAAGTTCCTTTTATGTCTGGGTTTTCATTTCAAAGAAAACCAAGGACCTTGTGGGCGAAAGCCACATCTTTTCAGACTTACACAGTACGGCTCAAGCCTACACACATTGACGAGGTTGTGATTCGACAAACAAGTCAAGAACAAACATCCTTTCATTTCTTTCCAAAATTGGTGAAGCTATTGACACCAAAAAAGGTGTGCATCCTCCACATAACAAAATAAATGCAGGTGAAGCTTTTTACCGAGAAACCTTGGCCCCCACCGGGTCCATCAAATTCTGCATAAGCGGTCGTCTCGCAACTCATGCTGAAATGACTGCCCGAGGTTCATTTTGTGTCTCCAGACGCGCATTCTCAGCAGCTGCGCGTCGGTTGCAGCCACCAACATCCGTCCTCGGAGGCGAAACAGGGCCGGACAAAGTGCCATGGTCCTTATGTGCAATGTTACAGAAATTCCCTGGGCATGTTTTGGCCAGGTGTTGAGGACCTGTTGTAAACGGAAGTGAGACAGGTAAAACTGGGATTTTATGAGACAGGCAGAATGTCTGTGTGATGCCTCCAACAAAACACCCGTGGACAGAAACATTGGCCTGACGTGACACCTGTGTTCCCTTTTCGAGAGATTTCGTACACATCTTGGTTTTGTCTTGGCAATGTCCAGTTTTGAAAGTCGAAAGGAACTCTCGGGAAAATCAAATTTGATCAACTTTGTATCAATTGGTGAAGATCTCAAGTGGATGGGGAGAGGCCTCACCCAGACGCCCAACACCCAACGTGCCAAAAATTGTGACACAGACCCACATGACCCAAACCACAGCGGTACAACGTCATGCGTGCAACAACATTGGCGTTTCGTGCTTGCAATGAAAACAAAATATCAAGATCTCAACGCTCGTTTGTTTTCATCACGTGACGGATCACTCAATCCACTCTGTACGACACGGACAAACCTTGGACTTTCTCCTCACGATTTCCAATGTTCCTGAGTGCACTGTCCTCAGTCTTCTTGATGGAACGAGGACGAACACCTTCCTCTCCAGCAAATCCCCGGGTTTAGCCGAGATCAGGCGGTGGCCGCCATTTGGCGAAAGTGTGTGACACAAGATGAGCCCAGATTAACCCAGCTTTGAGAGACAACGTTCGCCCGTGTATGGTCTCCTTGGCTTTGAAAGAAAGCTGGGTCAGGTGTGAAAGAAGCTTCCAAGCAGCGCACTGACAACAAATGTGTGTTTTATGACCTGGTCTTCGTACTTTACTCCGTCCAATCTTCCAGTTGTGTGCGTCTTGGAAGTCTGAGAACAGGCAGCGCGAATTCCTCCACAAACCACTGGATTCAAATTTCGGGCGGTTTCTGCTCTGCGCAGGAAAGCGAATAAGTGCTGCAACAAAAAGTGTGCGTGCAACGTCAAAATCCGTCGTCGTATCTTGCATTTTCCTAGGGTGATGACCACACAAAAATCTTTCAGCCGCGGGAATGCAGTGTTAAAGAATGGTCCTCAGTGGCGGGTTTTGTGTCCCCACAATTTTGTTTGTTGCACGCCTTTCAGGGTGATGACCACACGTACTGCACTGGGTTTTGACGGGGGGAATACCCTACTTGTTTGCGTGGCCATCAGATACCTCAGCTGTGGCCAAGGTGCACAACATGTGCACAACCTGAAATTTAACCAAGTGTCCTGTCCAAAGGCTCAGCTTTCGCCTCTTGTGTGAAAATAGCTTGACATGGAAATACGAGAATCGTACGAGACACGCACACCCACCAGAAACAGACTGCTGAATGCTGCAGCTCTTTCAAAAATGCATTGCAGCGGGAGTCACCCAGGATAGGGTGCGTGCCAACCTTCCAAGGTCTCTTCCGCGACACCCACACCTCCCCTACAGGGAAATGGGTTCGTCAAAGATTCCTTTGACCGCTTTCCATGAGTCTGACATGACACCCCCGCAAAGTTTCTTTCAAGTGAATTTTCACAGGCTTTAGGGATGAGAGTTCTGTCAAAAGTTGACGTCAAGGTACGAGAAAAACACACGCGCACCAACGGTTTCGCAAAAGACAGCGCGTGTTCCTTGTCAGGATTCGCCAAAGGATATTTTTGATGCCAGCGGAAAACCACCGATCAATTCAAAACAAAGACAGATCTTTTTGCAAACTGGAGATGACTTCTGCCCACACAGAAAGTTTATTGCAGAATGTTGTGCCGTTGCGGAAAAAGAACCTGGGAGTCCCGAGAAAAGTTCCAGATCACAAGGACGTCGAGCATGCAGCTCAAACAGCGCCCCTGAATCCGCACGCGCCTGCAAGCGAGGTTCAGCGCCGAGCCCCAGCAGAAGCGTTGTCGTGTCGCGGGCGCATGCGCACGTGTAGCCCGCAGGAGTGGACCATTGAGGTGCGCATGCCCCAAGGTCTCGAACACTCAGGGCTGATTGGGTTCCTGTCACCGGAATCAACATTCAGCGCGAGAGTCGTGTCAATCAATACCCATCAACATTTTTGTCAAAACGTGGTCGATTCCAATGTTGTGTGCAATCAGATAAAAAGAAGTGACAATGTGAACGGTGCTTTCAGTTTTGACATGAAATCAGTGCTTCAATCGAATATCTATGAAATCTCAATCCGTGACCCAGAATGGTCCAGAACATTGAACAAACCCACGAGAAATAAAATACGTTCAGGTTCGCTCCAACTCTCGGGACACCACGTGGACTGCCACGTGACTTATACGCACCAGCAAAACGCTTCCAGCGCCTCTGACCTCTCAGCAACAAACACGCCTTCAAACCCAAGACACAAACAAACGGAATAATTTTCACGAAACGAGTTGGGAAATGAGAGCCCTCAAGTTCCAGAGAAAAATACACGACAAGGCGGAAAGGACAGACGATACTTTAAAAAGTTTCCTGACAAAGATGTCAGTGTGAATCAGAGTTTTCGCAGCCACGCACGATCCGCTCTCCTGTTCTTTTCAATAATGCATCGCAGCGACTTGCGACTGTCGTAAACGATCAATCCGAAACGGATACTGCTCGTTAAACGCTAATGGATTTCCTGGCTATTTTCCTGCAACAAACAACACGTGACGGATTGCACGCATCAGCAAATAAATAAGTTTCACTTTACTCGTTTGATGAAAGTTTTCGTTCTCGTAAATTTGCAAGTCACGAAAGGCTGCTTTCATTCACAAACGAAAACACAGAAAACAAAAGTGTATGGGTGAGTCCCTTCCAAAAAATGGTCGTCACACGAAGACAAGACCCGTTCGTTTTCTGACTGGAACCAAAACGATTTTGCTGTATTGAACTCAAAACACAAAGAGCACCAAATCCAAGCGTGCCACCAGTCGATCTGTTTCGCTTTGTTTTGCACCTTTTTGTTCCAGAGGCCGACTGATTATGAAAAGGACAGGATTTGCATGACGATGTTATCAACAGAACGGACAGTCCTCATTTTATGTTTTGCGGAGACACACAATCCGTTGTCACGCAACGGAATCAACACTGACCTCCCATTGAAGAGCGCGTATCTTTTCATTTTCTCGACACAGAGGCCACATCCCTGCTGCAGAAAACAATGGATTCGTGAGAACAATGGCGGACACCATGTCAGCGCTGGAGTCTTACATGGTCGTTTCTCTTCCCACGGTCCTCTGCGCCTTCTGCTTCGGCTCGGCTCACAGCAAAGTCAACTACTACGTCGTGAACGACTCTGCTCTAGAGAGGTATCGCTTTCAGAACTTTATTGCTCTGAGACTGGAAGAATGCGGGGCGGTTGCGCAGATTCTGCAGCGTGTCCATCTGGAGATTTTGTAACGGTTGGCAACCTGAATTCTGGAGCATTTCACGTGGGCATGGGCGTGACGAAAAACTGTGAGTGGAGTTTGGAGTGGCGGTGCCAGCAGGTTTATTTTCCTTTGCACGAGACCAACCCTCCCCTTTTCCACGTGCACGCGGTTGTCACAGGTGACCTCCACAGCTCAAGTCGACACTGGCACTCGAAAGATTTTGACACTGCGCAAGGCAAATTGCAGTCAGAATTTCGAGACACATAGCGATACGCACAACCACTGCTTGGACCTGCACCTTACGAACAAAAACTGGTGTCAAGCTCAATGCATTTACTATTCGCTCTTTCAATCCGCAGTTCACATGCGACGGTGAAGTAGTGAACCTTTCCTTTCACAGAGTTTGCGAACGAGCACAAAAGAGGGCCTGATTTCAAAAAAAAGAGATGAAATCAGACTTTCTTGTCTGTGTACCGGTGCGTCTCCAAACTGCGAGGCGCCCTCTCCACCCAGTGTTGCCTTTTTCCTGTTTGCGCAAAACACTACGATCAATCACGATTTTCGTCTCCGACTTCATGTGCCTTCAAGGCTCATTTTTCACCACCATAAATCAAATCCGGACGAAACGGCGTTCAGTCGGAGCACAACTTGTTCTGTTTCTCATCTTTGTGCGACAGAAATAAACCAAAACTTCGCAGCCCTCGTGTTTTTTTACCAGCAAAACATCCAGAAGATCATCAGATGCGAAAGTTCTCAATTTGCCCTGAACGAAGTTCTTGCAGAAAGAGGGGGAGGGGGTTGGTTGTCTGGGACAACTTAGGTATCTGTTATAATTTTAGGTGTCCAAGACAACCTCTGAGTGGAGGGGGGGGAAGTTGTCCAGAACAAGGTGTCTGGGACAACTGAGGTGTCTGGGGCAAGTTGGGTGTCCAGGACAACTTAGGTATCTGGGACAATTCAGGTGACTGGGACAGATTGCGTATCCAGGACAAACCTGGAAAGTATCCACAGGGGGTCGGGGAGGGGGGTATCCTGGGCCAGATGTCCCCTGTCCCCTCCCCTTGTCCCCCACCCCCAAGTCCCCCTGCCCCTATGTTATCCCCCTTGCACACAAACAAACTGGGGACTTCGCAGTGCAGTTGCCTTGAGCACTGCTTCCCTTGTTTTTTGAATCAGTTGAGGCGACCACAACTTGGTTCCCTGCACCGTGTCACCATTGCATTCAGTGCGGTTTCAAAGACAGGTCAGCGGCGTTCGTACATCAAAGACAAGATCCTGAATACGTTCTGAACAAGACAGTGCATTTCTGGACAGCACACGAAACTTCCAAAAATTGCCGCAGACATGACAGTTTTTCTGAACCGCAAAAGAACCGACAATTGACAAGCAACCAAAGGCACAACAAACAACAGACTACTTCAAGTGATCGTCCACAAGTTGGGGTCGTTTCGCAAACCCCACACCAGAAACTTTTTCACCACTAAAGGACGCCCAGAACTTTTTCAAGTCAAATATTCCTCAAACCTGATCAAAGACAGACCGGAAATTCGCGGAAGGTACGAGAGTTTGGATTTTGACACAAAAGTTTTGACTCAAAACGCAGAAAGTTTCAAAAATTGTTCGTCACATTTGCCATTTCAAATTTTTGAACTTCGCAAAGCCTATATGTCTAATGTCATCAGCCAATTTCAGCAAAATTACCAGGTAAAGGTCTTCACCAAACAGATCATGACTCACAAAATGTCAAACTTTAAACAATTGCTTCTTGTTCTCACACACAAAGATTTCCCTTGAACTTTGATTGCTTCATGAACGCTTTGTCTTGTCAAACAAACAAAATCATTCCTGGCCTGTGGTTGTCCTTGTTGCAACAGACGAGGCGATGTCACGATGAGCTTTCAAGCAAAGTCGAGGCGAACAGGTCTTGTGTGACAAGACAAAAAGCCCATGAATCCCAGAAGCAAGGTTCATCGGGTGAGTCTACGAACACTCGAGGTGCCAAATTCCTTTGACGAGGAACAGACATCAGAGATAAACCAGACAAAAACATTTTCGCTGAGCCGCAAGAACTGTTTCCACAGCTTAAATTTTCCATAAGTTGTGGGACCCATCGTGATGAACTTGTAATCTTCGTGGAAATCAGATGCTGAAACTCTCGCAACTTTTTTTTGGGGAGGGGGGGGGCAGAACTGATGCTCATCCTTCAGGGGGAACCGCACCTCTCTTCCACTTATTTCTATTTGCTGACAAAACACAGAGTTCTTTCCTGACGCCCAAAGTTGAACGGGGGGAATCATAGCCTCACTGCGTCGGGAATCAAGCGAAACGCGCACTTCCATTTTGCAGCGAGTTGTCTGCTGAAAAGGCGCTGGTGCAGACGTTGATTGCGCGGTACGATCGGATAGGGAGGGACGGCCGCCCGGTGCTCAACGCCGCGAGGGCCGTGGAAGTCAACTACAGCCTCGCGCTCATTCAGATGGATCTCAATGAGAAACAGAAAATTCTCTCAATGAGCATGTGGACCAGATATGTAAGAAAATCATTTGCAAACAGATGCTCATTTGTTGACTTTACAGACTCATCTCACACCGAACCATGAAATAATAATATCCGTTGTGTTTTCTTCCATTACACAGGAATGGAGAGATGAATATTTGACTTGGGATCCGGCACAATACAGCAATATCACTTCGGTACGGTTGCAGCCGAGGCACATTTGGATTCCCGACATTATGCTTTACAATACGTAAGATGTTTGTTCGGCTTCACGCTGCGTGCGTCAAGCTTCCGTGTGTGTGTGTGTGTGTGTGTGTGTGTGTGTGTGTGTGTGTGTGTTGCGTCCTTGTGCTTCATCAGCAACGCACAGCATGACGCACCCAGAGTGAACCCGGCCCGCAAGCAGAACAAGTTCTGCTCTTATGATCATCGTCACGAGTCTTGCTCCTCTCAAAGAAAGAATCATGAAATTGTGCGAAGTTTCATCAAAAATTTTCACAGGGGACACGCATCTCTGCGGCAATTCATCTCTGCCGTGGTCAAGCAAAACTAAATTGTATCCGCTCGGCCCCAGTGAAACATCCGCCGGAAACACATTCCGCGCACGAGTTTATTCTCCAAGCCTGGATGACAACAAATGCATGACAGATGACGACCAGATAAATGTTGCAAGTATGCACTCGCCCGAAGCATTGAACGCAGCTGCTGTGCACAGACAAAAACATCATCCAAGCTGACTTCAGACCAACAGATGGGACAACCTGAATAAAACAAAGAAAACAGTCGGTCTCAATCCCTGGCCACCTGCCTAGCACTCCTTATGTACGCAGAACCGTGGCCACTCCAGCTTCGTTTCTCATCACCTGAACGGCAGTTTTTGCGGGTCGTGGCACAAAGTCTCCTTCAATCGACTGTCAGATATGACGACATCGAATGTTCTCAGACGCCATTGGATTCAAGCGCCAGAATCGCTAACTGGCACCGCAACCTGCCGTTCCTGTTTCATTTCCCTGTACCCGTTTCGTTTCTGGCACCACGAAGACCACCAACTGGCGGTGAGCCATTCAAACACCGCCAGCTGGAAATCCGATCACAAACATGGTCGTCTTACCAGATCGACAGTTATGTAAGGGTGATCGCACGCTTTGACGAGAGATCAGTGGTGCAGTCACCTCTTCGCAGCGAATACTTTGGCCATCAAAACGCTGTCACGGAGTTGCGTTGCAGTGCTGAGACTGATATCGAGGCGCGCGACGCGCTCGCCGTCGTGCAGTCAGATGGCGCCATCAACTGGTACCCGCACTGCATCTTCCGGTCGTCGTGCGCCCTCGACGTCAACAACTTCCCGTTCGACGAGCAGAACTGCAACATGTGGTTCGGCTCGTGGACGTACACGTCGCAGGAGATCGACCTCAGGGTGAGTGCGGGGCGGCGCAGCCTGAAATGTTAGTACATCTCGAGTTAGTTTCTGCAGGAAGGTGCGTTTTCTTTGCCTGGGACATCAGGAAGCAAGGTGGGCGGAGACCAGGGAGAAAGTAAACAGGACAACAAATCTGCAAGTCCCTCCCTGAACAATTTTTTCGGTCGTTTTATTAAGTTTCTGATGGGAAGCAACAGCCGTCACAGCAGCTCCAACCAACTTCATACTCCATCTGCCACCTACGATAAAACCATCAAGTGTTATCATCAGTCATATCGCTTTTTCATGTGTCTCGAGGGACAACAGTCCGAATATTCGCGCATCCATAAAACATAATTTCGTCGCATCCCAGGCACGAGAACCACGGTGCTGACACACCGAATCTGCACCGAATGCATCCATCATGCGAGACGTAATGAAGACGAAACGGCGGGCGCGCCCTTTGAGGTCAAAGTCGCCTTGTTCACAATGGTCTGTAAAATGACTGTTGTATTGTTTCAGATGAGCTACCCGGGAGGAGTAGATCTCTCCACCTTCCACAGGGACCACAAGGAATCCTCCATCTGGGAGGTGTGGAACGTCACCGCCAACAGGGTTCTCATGCCCGCCTCCCCCACCACTTCCTTCGCCGTCTTGACGTTTGAGATCAAAATGCGTCGGCGCCTCGTGTTCTCGAGCTACATGCTGACGATGCCGCCCGTGTTCCTGGCCTGCATCACTCTGGTCGTGTTCTGGCTGCCTCCAGAGAGACCTGACCGCACGGCTCTAGGTGAGCGTGTTGTGATCATCTCATTGACCACCAGTGACATGTGCTGTTGTTTGGAAAACAGGTTCTTGTGCTTGAGTTTTTTTCTGATTGGTCAACAGTGTCAGACAGACCCCCCTCCACCGCACGTCTGTTCCCTGTGTGTTTGTCATATTCATCTTGGCACAGTCCCGTCTTTTCCACGGATTACACTACACGCCCGGTGCTGCGAATTACGTGGTAACTGAACCTCCGTAGTCACAGCGCAGAACTCCGCTCGGTCTCTTGTATCACAAAGTGAAGCTGCCCCATCGTGGTTCAGCCACAACCAACCGTGGAGCGTCGGGGACATAAAACAAGCGGTCCCTGTGTGCGAAAACAAATCACTTGTTTCTTAATGCTCTTCGCAAGCTGCAAGTGTAGCCGTGAATCTTCTTTGCCCGCCAACCCGAATCTGAATATCATCCATTATCGACTGTGTCAAGATGAATATGACAAACACACACACACTGAGTGATTCCCAAGTCATCATCGTTACCGCAGACAGGTGACAACAGCGCGGCTTTATTTCGGGGTGCTCGTCGACAAAACAAATTGGATACATTGTCATCTGTAGAGGAATGCGCGTCCCTGAATCTGTGCGACAAATTTTCTTTGACAGCCATGAGCAGTTTCGCGAGCTTCATGGTCCTCCTGCTCATCCTGGTGGAAGCTGCGATGCCAACAGCGTCCTCCATCCCCCTGCTCGGTGAGCACTTTCTTTCTCATTTACTCCTGACTTCCAAAAATTCTGGGCGAGCAGCAATGCACCGTTCGTTGTCACGTTCAAGACAATGAGTTCATCACACACACACAGCCAGACTCCCGTAAACACCGCAGCTGTCCTTTTGGAGACAAAAGCAAATGTGCCAGCGGCGACCAATTTTTGGAAGACAATTCAATTTGAAACGATGTTTTTCCGTGTTCTTTCGGGTGTGTCAATACAAGCGGTCTCGTCGCGTTCATTAGAACGTCGTCACGTGACCGACTCCCCAGACACGGGAGCCGAGTCTCGCTGTCTGTCATCCCAGACGCCGCACCGCCTCACGCCACAACCGATACCACTGTGGTCACAACACACCCTGAGGCTCCCCTGCCAAAGCCGCTCTCTCGAGCTCTGTCTACCACAGCCGATCTGTTTCCTTGATGGTGTTCCGCACTCAGCAAGCGAGGCAGTTCTGACAATTTGATGCCCCGCGGGAGACGGAGAATTGTTTGTGATTGGGAATGAGCCTTCAAATTTTAATTTCCCTCCATAACAAGTGACCCACCAAACCAACCAACAACCAATAAATGTCTGGAACACAGGGCTCCATGAGCGTTTATCGAGTTTAGAGACGACATTGTACAGGTTCGGCAAACACCAAAACACACATATTTGATCAGGTCAAAAAGATTTTCGGACATTGGAAGTTTCCCCTTTTTTGACAGGTTTGGGTTGTGCCTGAGTTCGGTTCTGGACCCCACCCTGCCCCACCCTGCCCTGTCCTGCTGAGCTGCGGGCCTGGTCCACCAGGGGTACAGGGCTTCAGTCTGATTTCCCCATGTCCTCCTTCACCTTCTGCAGCGATCACCAAGGGTAAGGGCGAGGGTTCATCAACTCATACATAATTAAAGGCGCGAGTGCGAGTGCCACCCACAAGAGACCTTGTCACATTACTGGATGGGAATGGTCTGTCACGCTGCCGCACGATGTGCGTTTGGAAGAGTTCAGAGCACGATGCGGTTCTTCGCGGAGTCGGTCCCGGTCCCATCAGACTTTCATGTTGAGCTCCCCTCAATCTCACTCCTCAGAATCTCCAACAGGAGATTAAGTCATGAACAAACCACACATGCAGCACCAAAGTTTCAGCTGAAGGAGACATAAAATCCTCTGGCCCGCGGATAAACTCGCACTTCGTGAAAACAGCTGCGACAAAGTGTTGTACATATTGCACGGAAAAGAACACGAATTGACCACAAGTGTCAACGAATGTGTCCCTTATTGAACCGTAATCACCCATGGAAAAGACGCATCTTTTTGCCGCAAAATGCAGCACAAAACGAAGGGAGCGTCTTTTTCCTGGGTTTTAGAATTCCATTTTTCAGTGGGACATTGGTTCCAGAAAACGAACGCAAATGTCGGGCTTCGTATTTCTTTCCCGAGTGCGACTTTTTCACGGCTGAATGCGGTGGTAAACTGAGTCGTGACGCTGTTATCTGTGAACCCTTCCCCGACAGGTGTGTACTACTGCTTCAACATGGTCCTCATCATGCTCGCCATCATCCTGTCCTCCGTCGTCGTCAACATGTCGCGGGGTTCGCCCAAACCTGCGCCCAACTGGCTCTGCTGGGTGAGTCAAGCAGCCTTCACTCATGAGAGCCGCCAGCCAGTCCACAAAATAAAAGACTGGGTCTGGCACACGACTGCCTCCAAGCTGTCCTTTCAGAATGAGTGACACAGGTACTGCACCGTGCTGAATGTTTGTTCTCAACAACAGTGGTGAACACTCTGAAAAGAGTACCACAGGTGCGACCCCCCCCCCCCCCACACACACACGGCTTCAGCTGAGGGTGTGTCTGCTGACACCACCAGTTGGTGTGGTAAAGGCAGACAACTGATCCTGCGTGCTGAGCTGCTCCGACACCGCTAAATGGCGGTCGCATCAAACATGCATAACTCGTGTCCACAGCTTCTATCAAATCACAAAAAGAGACTACTTTCTCTGTTCAACACAGTCTGGCAACAAAAATGTTTGGTCAACAATGATGACGATCCCAATCCGCAAAGCATGTAAATTTCAGTGGTACCGAGCACGTCACTCAGGCCAGGCAGGCGTAAAATTGCACCTCCGGCACGACCTACGTCAACGCCGAGTAGAACCGAGTCTCCTGACAGCCAAAACAAACTCAATCTCCATTTGTCTCACTCCTGTTTTGAAAAATGTATGCAAAGTGAAGAAAGAACTCAGCAAATCCACGCACGCAATCGGAACACCTTTCCCTCGACCACAACAGCAGCACAACTTTGTCATTAGGCGCAAAAATACTCCCCGAAAGTGAAAGGCAAAGTGTTGAGACAAAAAGTCTGAAACAGACGCAGACGCAAACGCACGTGATCACATGAAAGAACCGAAAACTGTGTGTTTGCGAGTCGCCTTTTGTCAGCTTTCCTCCCTTTATGGCCACATAACGTGCAGATTCGCGTCGGCAGCTTTTGATCAGGGACGCCATATTCACTGTCAGTTTCTGCCTTTTTTGACAGATCACAATCCATATTCTGGCGCGAATTCTCTGCATTCCCAACCTGGAGCATCTGCGGTACCGGCGGCTTCGAGGGGCTCGGACAAACAGGGTAAAAACGAACGGTTCCGTGGACCGTGACGACTTGTGCAACACGATGCCTTCTGAAACAGCTGAACTCGTACCACTTGAAAACAACAGTGACTTCGACGTGCACGACAACAAAAGCTCGACACAAACACTGTTTCAAAATTCGCCGTGCCACCACTCTCTCTTCCTGGGACTCGAGAAGCAAGTTCGAGACATTCGAAAAAGCATCCAAAGGATGGAGATGAGATCTGCGGACCAGAAAACGCACGAGAAGGAAGCCGCCTTCATCTCCAAGGAATGGAAGGCCATCGCTCTGGTCCTGGACCGAGTTTTCTTCATCTTCTACGTCGTGACTATCCTCCTCTCACTCATCTTCATGTTCCCACGTCCGATGCAAGAAGCATCATAAAAAGTATCTCAACTGTTCCTATTTTCATCAGTCATCAAAAAAGGAGGAAATTTGTACATTTCATCCTGTCTGATCATATTGATCCAAATAAAGAAGCGTCTTTTCCAAGTGAGCTTTTTTTGACAAATTTCTTTCAATATGAAAGCAACAAATGCTGTGATTTGAAGCAGAAATTTTGCAACTGCGTGAAATTTTCACTTCTTCTCTTGCGCATCAATGCAAGTCAAAAGTCAGTGCTTCTTCGCAGCATTTGACAACAAGTCAGGAATGAAAGCAAAACTATTCTTCATTGCACGCGCGAAAGGAGTGATTTGCTGCGTTTGAACGTGCTTCAGGACATTTGTTGTTTTCAGTGGATCAGCCAACGTCACGACGTAAGGCTTCCAGGGTTTCGCTCAGCAATACCAGCACACCGGTGTACTCCTGAAGCCTGCCGGGAACACACATTCAGCATCGCAAACAGTCCGATTGCTTCTGTCGTGGATACTTTTCCGAACGCATGACCACGACTGAAGAATGACGCACGTGCTTTTTGTGTCAATCGAGTCCCGATTGGATCGCTGCCCCACGAGACACACAGCAGGTGCCTGTGGAAGTCGCGAGTCAGACGCACACAGCATAAACGGAGCAGCCCAATCATCATGAAGCCGCTCCAGCAACGCTCCACTATTTTAGCTTCAGAAATTTGACAACAAAGCAACAAGGGAAGCGCACAAGTCTTTTCCCCCGATTTCCCTTCCACTTTTCTTGTCACAAGCACCTGGCCAGACATTTCTTTGCCTTGGGACCAGAAAGTGCTCACATGTTCGTGGACAGAAAGCTAAAGTAAGAACGTAAACGCCAGACGCACAAGAAGCACTCTGACTTTCCAGGCAGATTTTTCGCTCCGTGAGCTCTGAAAACGCTCGTGCCCGAGTATCGTTGAACATCTGCGTTTGAATTTCAACTGCATGAAGAGAATTTTGATTCAGGTGCCAACTGGTGGTGTTCACAGATTTAAATGCCACGTGTATTCGTTTGCCATTGCAGCAAAATCAGCTGGTGACATAATTTTGCTGCCATACAGCTGGTGTGTTCGAAGAAAGACCATCATACGAATCTCAGTTACCTGCTGACACAGTGGTGATGGCGGCCGAATCACACACACGCACGCACACACATAACACACACACACACACACACGCACACACACTGAGGCTTGTGTGAAGCTGAACAGTTTCTCATTCTGCGCCACGAACCAAAACATGCGTGTCGCTCATAAACACTTCATCTGAGCAGGAGGAGCAAATCAACGTCCAAGAACTGGGTTGCTTACCACAAAATCATGAAACTGAGACACGCGTTTTCTCCATTGTGTCCCGAGATGTGGAAGGAAATACCAGAACACAGGTCTTCACACCTCCTGACTTTTGATCCAGACATCGTTTTGACCCTCGCATGCTGATGCCGCATGCCGTACGAATCGCCGTGTGGTGATACTGTTGTTTCCCATGCATTTGAACCAGCTGCACCAGATCAGATTGGGACTTAACTTTCTGATTGTGAATGAGAAACAACAACGCTGAGTTGAAAGCAACACACTCAAAGTTCAGTTTCGCTTCTAGTAATTTCTGTATGATTCTCAATATCGCTTGGTTTGAGAATGCGGAGTTACACGCGTCTTGACAGGCAGGTCGTTCGACACGGGTTCAACTGGGTTCCACATGTTTCTGACAAAAGTGCAGACCAAAAGAGAACTTCCTGTTCTCAAGCATAACTGTCACTCAGTAGCAAGGACGGGGAAAGACAAGGGCCAAGCAATTTGCAATGAAAATCTCAAGTGACATTTTGTGCCAAATTGATTAGCAAAAGAAGGACACTTTCCGCAGAAGAACACAGACAGATCTGATATTGATCGTTTGATTGACAGCTGTGCGGTGAAGTCGAAGAATGGGCAGAACTTACAAGTCAACGGCAAAAGGATCAATTTGAGAATGAATCCTGATGACACTGAATTGGTCATGGCTCATTAACTTTTTCATTGATCAACAAAAGTCGACGTACATCTGGCGGCGCCCATCCAAACTCTTGTTTTCGCGCGGGAATTTGTCTGCACAAGGCGTTCCTACGCAGGGTTTTCAACCTCTTGCTCTCCTCCGTGGTCCGGGCGACATGTGTGTGACTTCTGAGTGACCCAGATGAAGATTTTGTGAGGTTTGATTTCTGTGAGATACTCAATTGTCAACAGGTGGTTATCATCGCCACGGCAGCTGTGAACGGTGAAAAGTCAGAATTTTACAGGTCAATGCTTATCGAGCGTCAAGTCCATAGCACATGACAAATACTCGTGTCAGCTTGGAATAAAGATGTTTCCACAAAAATTCCCTCAGAAATTCATTTGAAAAGTCCCCTCGCCACCTCCATGATGGCGTCGCGACAATGAACATCGAGGGGTCGATTCCACTGCTATCATTGTCAACCGTATCGTTCAAAATAGCAACAGCCTTCTCCTTACGCGTCCAGTGTTCCAGGTTTGCACGCAGGAGTCTGTTCCAGCCGCTTGTAAAGGCGCTTTCAGCTGCGAAGCTGATCCTCTGCGGAAACTCCGTGAGTTCCCGGTGAGGGGTGGACATGAAAGGAATCGAGTCTGTGTGTTCGGCAGTTCACTCTTCTTGTTTTGCTCCAGGTTTTGTGTGATCAATCACACTGAACCTTGCAAATTGTCGCGACAGTTGGTTGGAAATCCAGAACAGTCAAACACAGACGTTGTTTCCCTGGCAACGCAGCGCACAGTCAGTTTTTCTCCTGCTCGACAACAAACATTGCATTTTTGGTCAGAGTCCAGTTCAAGGTCTCCTTTTTTACGGTGGCAAATACAGGAGACACGAAAACTGATTTTGCAATTGGCGCACTGACCTTGGTTCGCAAAGACTTAAGTTTTCTTGTGTGGTGGCACTGGACGAACACTCGTCGCAACAAGTTCCACCACTGCTGAGGGTCTGTGCAAGTGACCTCAACCGGACGGGACGCGATGTGTCAGAGCAGCCGAAGTCCACGAAGGCTTCACTCTTCACTCTGCTTCACTCTGCACTCTGCAGCATCCCCAGAACATCACAACTTCAGTCTCACAGCTTCCTTATCTTGATATAAATCGCCAAATTTGATCAAAGGACCGCCGTCCTATGCGTGGCAGATCTGTCGCAATGCAGTCACAACTTCCTCTTCATCAGTCGGAGAAGTGGAGCCATCCCGGACCGTGCAGTCCCGCGTCCCACCTGACGCCTCTGTGCCTCGAATCGGGTTCGACTTCTGTCAGAACCGAAGACGACGCGCATTAGACTGTCTGCGTTTGGACTCGAGCGTGCAATTATCAAGAGCTTTCAGTGCGAATCTTTTCGAAGCCTGCTCTTCACTTCTATCAGTAGGGATTAGTTTTGAGTGAGACCAGCTCCCGGTGCGCAACATTTCACAAACGGATAATCACAATTTTGTGAGCCAAACTTTACGCCCATCCTGAGCTGAACAGTCAATTTTTCAACGCACGCTTTCCGAGTGGGAAGGGGACAGAATGACGGCATTGAGCAAGCAAACCCAACAGGAAGACAGGTCGACAAGAGCACCGACGGGTAAAAATTCGGAAGCACCACAAACTGGTAGAAACACCAGAGTACCTTTCAACACAAAGGCTTCCGCTCCTTTAGAGTCTGAACTTTTTTCAGGATGGTTCGATTCACAGAAGATTTTCACTGCAATTCATCCACGTACTTCAGGTTACCGGTATGTCCCAGCGAAGTTGTTGCAGTTGGGAAAGGACAGAGAGCTCATGGCAGAGGGTTATATGGGGAAGAGAGCATCCACCTTCCTTTTGGTCTCGAAGGTTTGAATAAGATCTCCACTGTACCCAAGGGCAAGGGAAAGTTCAATTCGCAATTTGTAACAGAAGAAACAAGACATCCGAGGAGAGCACGAGTGGAACCTGCATTGCAGGGAAAAACAGTCAAGGAGAGAAACCGCCGAGGGACTGAGAATTGGTGTCGATTTAATGATGCAGGAAGCTGACCACATCAACTGTCACGCGCGAACTCTGTGAACTAACCTCCCCTGAATATTTATGAACATCAAATTTCATGAGAATTCAAGCCGGTGGGATATGCAGAGATCGGGGAACTGCTCCCACTCACTGATGCAGACTTCACGTCACTGAGGTTGTGGCCCGCGTCTCACAGATACTGAAGTACAAAAACTCGATCTTGGAAACCGCATAAATGACCATCGCAGCCCCCGATAAACTGCAGACGCGTCACGTATCAGCACCGCACTGGATTCCGTGATCATGCTCCGGGCTACAAAGCCAGATTGTTTGCTTCATCCCTGGATCACAGTTTGACTTGCACGCTTCATCGAACACAGGTCCGGGGTGGTGGTCACTGCGCACAAAGCGAAACCCGCGGTTTATGCGCATGGAATCAAGACATGGCGCGAGATATTCGCGCAGTCTCTGCGAGGGCGTGACCTCCGTTATTACAAATGACTCCATTCCTGCTCTCCATTCAAATCACGCTCACACTGTCACCTCCCAACACCACCATATAGTCTACAGCAAAAGCTTCCAGCTTTTACCCACTCATTCTAACGGTGTGCTTTCTTTACAGAAATGAAATTAGATCAGTCTCAGCGAAATCTTTCCTCGGGAGATTTACTTCCAAATTCTTTGAAGCCATCTTCTGCTCGCTTTCCGTTCTTGTTGATGAGACGATCGTGTAAATTGGATGTTCCCATCAGAAGTGACAAAATGGCCGGGAACCAGTGAGTTATGAGTTGCAGCAATGTCTTTGGAAACAGGAATCTGCCAGTGACGGATTGCTCAGCAGAAAAGAAAGTTCTGTCACGACTTAATTAATTACGGTTTCCACTAGGAGTTCGTTACAATGAAATATTACGACGAACACATTAAACTGTGACAGCCTTTTTTGTTTGAATCTCCAAATGAACATTTTCATCAAAACTTTTTTCGTGCAAAACTTGTTGCACTGGCATAAATTCCAACGGTTGCAAATTTCACTTCAAGCTGTTTTGTAACAAGAACCGAGAACAGAATTCAGATTCTGCGCGACTTTCTGGGCTCAGAGTGTTGCACCCGAGGGTAGTTCGTCCACGACACCAGATCTAGATTTAATTTTTGAGCAACAAGGAAAGAACTTCCCCAGACATTTCCAGAACACTGCTTTGTCCGGGGAAACTACTGTGTCCGGTCAGACAAGCTGACCAAAATGCACTTCCATTGAACTTAACCTGTGTTGGGAATTACTGTGATACGGCTTCAGCAAAACATCTTGTCATGGCTTGTGAAACATGCAGTGGATGACAAGACTGAAAGAACAGGTTTCTGGACTTCATGTCCAAAGAGTTGCTCCTGAGTGCATCATTCTCCCAGCTGATTGTCTCAACGTCCAGACGAAGAGCTGACCCAGCGGGTCAACACACACAATCCCACACGCAGCTCAAAAGCAGCCTGTCCGTCAATTTGTACATAAAGAACCAGCTTGGAGTTCATTATTTCGTCGTGAACTATCAATCCCTTGCCAACACTGATCGTGTTTTTGGTCGACACGGAGATCGGCACTTGTGCAATCAAGTGTCCAGCTCAAAGCTATCACTGGAGCAGCGTCGGGGGAGAGAGTTGCTGCTTTCCACCTAACGACGTCCGTCGGTCACCGACAACCCAATTACGCTCCTCTCGCTTCACATGCCGAGACCATGTTTTTCCCAACCACTAAATCTACGCCAATCACCTGATGTGGTCAATTGCTGTGTTCATTATGACACCATGGAGACGGCCTGACCTGCTAAGCGCCTGCGGAACTGCGGGTTTGCACGCGTTTGCCCCGAGTCGTCCCTCATTCTCGTATCACCGCTTCATCCCACGGTCCGTAGATGTTGCTGGAAAGGAACAAATTTGAGAGATGACAACACAACTCTTCATCCGAACCCTGCTAGCGCAACAACCATTTCTTCAAAAGATTTGTCTTTGTGCGCAAAGTGATTTGTTTGTGTCGTTCTGTGCTGGCAAACATCGTGGTAATATGTACGCTGAATCCCACCACCCTGTCTCCACACAGACCCTTCTTGGGTCCACCGCACAAAATCTACGATGTTGAGAAACGACGCAACGCAGAACGTCGCTCACTTCTTGTACGGCTGCAGTTTGATGAGGAGGAGCGGGCAGGCGACGGAGATGAAGAGATGCGCGACGAGCACGAGCACAGACGCGACGAGCGACACGGATACGAGCAGCGCGCATGCGCACACCTGCAGCAGCGCCGTCAGCGCGATGAAACTGCGCCGGCTGCGCACCTGCGCAAACACAACAAACAACACGTGATTGAAACGGTCAGTCAACCAAGAGATTCGGACTGGTCAAGAAGAACACTTTCAAGATTGTTTCTTTCTGTTTATCTGTTGTCTTGGTTTTGTTTGCTTCGTTGAATTGCCAAGTACCCGGAAGGTCGACAAACTCACAGACCGATGTCAACTCCCAGCAGTGGTCACAACCGATGGCCACAAATAAAAACTGTCATCAAATGAGCCCTTCTTTTGTCTATCTCTGTCTGCAGAGTTTCATTCACAAAAGAGTCTGTCTCGGAACCCCCTCTGGAAGTCTCGTGCATCTTCTAGGACGGCAGTTTACACGTGGCAGCATCATCTTGTCACACAATATGATTTTTCCAGCAAATTGAGTCTTCAATGTGAGCTCAGCCTTTCAGCTACACGGGGTTTAATGATTAATTTAGCGAGCGCAATTAGTTTCCGGTGGAAAGCGCATCCCAAGCAGCTCCAAATCTGCACGCTTTCCATTGGCTATTTGAGTACGTCTGATCTTGATGAGATTCTTTGTACGAGCAAATCTCAGCAGACTTCCACAACTTGGTCCGCGTAGGGTTCACGTCAGTTCACATCATAATTCCGGGAAAGGACGGTGCCTCATACAGATGCAGCGAGAACTTCGTGAATTGAAACCCTCCAAATCAAATCTTACTTTTCTGCAAACAGAAATTTGGCTGCACTGAACACCCATGAAAAGACCGTTTCAAGGCAACTGACGAACCAACAAGAATCTGACCACTTGTCTCGGCAGTAGTTTTGGGTTCTCTTTTTCCGTTTTCTTTTATCTCTTGCAATTTCGCCCCTTCCAACAGAACTCCTGTAGAAACAGGCAGGTCTGTTGTGATGGACATGTTCTGACACCACGTGATATCTGGAATAATTCACGGGGGCAACTTTGCAGAAATTTGAGCAAATTGGAACGCGAGCTCTCTGACATTATATTTTCATAAGTGAAGGGGCAGGGTCCATTGCTGTGGAAAATTTTGTGTCCCACTTCGAGTCAAGCGATCCTTCACTTTCCTGCACCATCAAATAAAGGTCTCGAACACCTGACAAGAATTGTTTGTTGTTCTCTGGACGGACATTTCAACATTTTCTCCCTTTGTTGACGGCTGAAATTTCTGTTTTCCGCGATTCCGCACCCGAACCGGGATCTGACACAAAATCCCAAACCGCACGAAAGAATGGACAAAAAATCTCGACCGCGTCGCACAATTCCGCGTTCCCCGCTTTCAAATTCAAAGGGCCTTTGGATCCAATGCACCAATGAGAACAACCTCGAACAGAACAAGTTTCACGACTGTGAAAAGCCAAGTTGTCATCAGCGCAGAAATGTAAATGGGCTCACCGCGTCAGTAAATTACTGGTGTCAATACGACACAGTTGATGTTTGGGAAATTTTAACGACCCGATAATTGACTCTGCTCAAAGCACAGGAACTCCATGACGTGGAACCACACACTTCAAAGGAATATTGACAAACAGAAAGTGAGAAATTAATTAAAGAAATTCCTGTTGCCCCTCTCTGTTGTCACATTTCGCACTTTTGCAATTTCCCACTTCGAGTCAAGCGATCCTTCACTTTCCTGCACCATCAAATAAAGGTCTCGAGTGTACGTTTCAGAATTCAATAAAGAACGTGGGAACACGCCTTTTCCATCCCGCTCAATTGGCAGGCAATCCCAATCGAACCCACTGGGTTTTTGTGGCAGAAGTAAAAACTCTTCTCCCTCTGAAAAGGAAGAAAAGAATTGTTCTACTCACTTTTATCTTGCGTCTCAGAAGGGGCCACAAAGCGAAAACCTCCACTGCGAATGTGACGGTTGCAAAGGCGTGCCACACTGTCGGGAGTCTGGACGCCAAGCACACGGACGCAAATATGGCGGCGTTGAGCGACAACGACTGAGACACCCTGAAAAATCAGAGGAAATTGTGAAGACAACTGACTCACTTTTGCAGCAGTTTCTCATGTCAAACGTTACAAAAACTCGCGTTGCCACACTGTTGAGTCTTTACAACAACAAAAAACAAAACAAACAAAAGGTTTGGACAGGCGAGACGACGTTGGTTTCCAACAAGTCTTTCGGACCATTTGATTCTTTCGGACATTCCTAGGGTTCGAACAAGCAAGCGAAAGTGTCGAACGTTCGCCCAGCTTGGTAACATTGTTGTGCCCGACGGTTTACCAGCCAAAAACAAGTCTCAAAACGTCACGATTCCCAAGACACTCACTTTTGGAAGAACCAATACACTCGCTGGTTCAGGAGGTCCTCAGGACTCTCTTCTTCGAGGATCACAATGTCAAACTTTTTCGGCAGGAGGCCCTTTTGAAAAGTAAAAGCTCTTCCGAACTTACATTGCGGCACTTGGGCCGTAGTCGTGAAACAGCAGGTTCGCCAGAAGCATCGCTGCCGTCATGGCGTAGATGGTGTCGGTCGAGATGGTGTCGGTGAGCGTCATCAGAACCGGAGACAGGCCGTAGCCGAACGACAGGAACACGCACGTCGTTTTCACGTCGTCCCATACTGAAAACGGGACAGCCAAACCACATGAAGTTTGCTAAAGAATCACGTTTCAGCTGTCTTTTCACACCCAATTCGAAATTGAAGGTGATTTGCAATACATCTGACAAGCGTTCTTGAAGGAGTACTTGTCCCATTTCCTTGTACTCACTCGTTCTGCTTGGTTTGCCGTCAGGCTCATCATCTTCCACAGACTGGTTACTGTTGAGGACACTGTAGATGATGTAACCCGCCATCGCCAAAGAGGACGACGCGACAAAAAGCAGCTGAGGAGACATCCAGTCCATTCGCATGTAAATGAAGCTGACCACGAAGACGCAGACACTGCAACAGTCGCAATGGCATCTCATTGTGCCCAAGGCCAACTGTCCCGCACAAAGGATGGCGTTGAGCCCCTCCCAAAGGTTCACCCACCACCACCTCACTCCACTCATTTGGCTCGATCCTGGATTCAGAAAGCTGAAGATTCAGACCGAGCAATATTTTCGGTTTATTTCATCCCAGTCACGTACTCGTAGATCTCAGCGTTTGTTCGACAAAATGATGCTCACCTGCTGATTTGTTGAGTGACAACCCCAGATTCAACCACACTGGGCCAAAACTGATACGTTCTTGTGTACACTGAAAGAGAACAAGTCCTGGTGAGCACAATAGATCTGTGAAGAAGAAATTCTGAGATGTGGCTTGGAGCGTTTGACGTCGAAACAGGCAAGGGTTGAAACATGTTGTCTATTGTCTATCAGACGGCAGAACGTTTCCTTCAGGGTCAAAACAGCAATTTTTTTCCAAGTTTCTTGCAAATAGAGTCCATTGGAACAGGAGCTACAAGCACACTTCTTCAGATGTATTCGGCACAAGAAACCTTTTGCCTGCAAGGCCCCTCAGAACCCCTATTATCGCCCAGATTTTGCACAAAGCTACGCCCACGACTCGACACAGAATTCAGAAGGAAGTTGCTCACAGTTCTTCTTCATTTCTTCCAGAAAAGTTCTGTCCACGTAATTGTCTGGAACATCTTGATCCTCGTACAAGATTTTTCTCCATTTCTTCCCCGAAGTTACGCGCGCTGCCATCATTAGAAACTCAGAGGAATCCTTCCAGGCGGATTGAAATCTGTGTACGTTTTTCAATCCCGAACAGCATTGCAAATGACGAAAAATATATATTACCAAGGTTTAATGAACAAAGGCTCATCACTCATTTGTTTGGAATGGAAATTCATAAATTGCTATAATTAAGAAAGCAACTGCAGAACAAAGTGAACCCTAGTTACCGTTTACATGTGACGTCACGACGTAGCAACAAGAGGCAACAACAAGTGTGAAGACAGGCATGATTATCGCAACTGAAAATGCACTGAAAGGAGAGTGACACAACTCACCACAACACCCCAACTGCGGGGCACATCTTTATGAAACTGTGAGAACACATGTGAACTGCTGTACTCCAGGAAAACATGCCTCCAAAGAGCAAAAGTGGAAGGAAACGGAAGGGTGCCAAACCGGTTGGGAAGGGTCCCTCCACACACGGAGGAACAACTCACAAGGAAAACTTGAGTGAATTGAACAAAGAATACTATCATCTACAAATCAAGGATCTGGAAAATAGACTCGGCAGGTTGGTACTGAAAGAGCCAAGTCTCACAGACCTCGAACAATCTGCTTCTCAGATTATCCAGGTCATTTCGCCGGAACTCGATCTCTCTAGATTCTAACTCTGAAAACCTTGACCTGGATCAAGACTCAAGAAAGATCTGGAGGTGGCGCATGGAAAGCCAATAGATCTAGCTTTTAATAGCAGACGAACCTTCTGAATCTCCACATCTTGTCGACCTGTTTGTGCAAGACAGCTTGTCTTCCCAGTTGGTCGCCAACCAAACTCGTTTGCCGTCTGTTGTGAATGTTCGTTGAGGTTCACTGGCCAAGAACAGACTCTAGAGAGGTCAAGACCAACAATCTGGATCTGCCCAGACTTTTGAAGTCAGGTGAAGTTGATCCAGGCTCGTGATGAATGTTCGGAACAGATCTACACTTCGAAGGCTTGCGTGACCTTCAGTCAGCTTTCAGTTGCTGCAATTAAGCATGCCAATGGAATTGATTAATTGTAGATCTTTTCTCTTTGCGAACACACACGTATACACAGTAGACCATGGACGAAGCAACACGAATGCAAGCAGATTCTTCTTTTGTAATATTTAATGTTCAATGTGTGGCGCAAAACACACCATACGTTGGTGTTTCAACTTCAGGTATCAAAAGCGATGCGATGAATTGTCTTCGAAGAACGCCCACTACAGTGAGCAGTATGAGCAGATGTCGACGAATCAAAAGGAAATCGTTGATTTCCTCAACAAATCCCTGGAACAAAAAGGTATAACCGCGCAAGTCTTCCCAAATGATGCTGTGTACTTCAATCTCTGTACAAGTATGAGTTAACACAAACACCACATGTGCAACACAACTTGTTTATTGCCAAATATAGCTCATGATGACATGAGCCCCTGGCAGGCTGATTTGTGACATTGAA
>JAAUXT010108333.1_pt1 | contig 58814 bp, 48 predicted proteins | sample 7278171 | NCBI WGS metagenome assembly JAAUXT01 (sample SAMN14350112, study PRJNA611818) | marine sediment metagenome | isolation source: surface marine sediment (1.8m) | place: French Polynesia: Moorea | collected 2018-08
AAGCAGAGTATGGTTTAAACACGTTTTTTTTTAAACCGTACTGCATGACTTCCGGGAAAGTACGGATTAAATAGTCATTGATGTAAAAAGTGTTGAATCGGAAACGTACTACATGTCATAGCAGTATAGTTTTGGCAAATGCGGGAGATCAACTTCCGGTAAAAGAAACTTACTGCTTACATGAGTACGACACAAGCAAAAGAGCAGGAGATGAACTTCTGGTGAAACAAACCGTACTGCCTGTAAAAGTATGACACAATTCAACCACAGGAGATTACACTTCCAGTGTTAAAGCCGTACTGCTTGATAAAGTACGACATAAAAATTCATAACTTATTCAGCATACTACTGAGTACAACACAAATGCAGAAATGTAATCCAGTTGTTTTTTTCAAACCGTACTGCATGTATGAAGTACGGTTTGTGTGTGACCTCATGTCATTTATGTTGTACATCGGAAGTGGAGTAGTACGATTTATAAATGACAAATGACAATGACAGAGCAAATGAACCGTCTCGGAGGTTGGAAGTTCTTTGCCGTCTTTGGTCAAAGAGTCACTCAGTGTTCGTATTTTGAAGGTGTCCGTTGAATTCCAGGTTTGCTTGTGATGTGGTCCTCTGAAAGGACGCAATCTTTTGCTTTTGCAGCAAATTGGGCCCTGGATCTTTCTGCGAAGAAAGTTGGCCTTCAAAATCAGCGAGGTCCAGCGGATCCATGCGGGCCTTCAGTGGGGTTGCACACGGCGCGTCGTTTGATGCTGGCTTTACCCTGAACAACATGCCATAAGGATTGGTACAAAAACACTGTTTGAACTTTGAGGTTTACCCAAATGCTAACAAAGCAAATGGCAAGAAAACTCAGACAGAACATCTCTTCTGCTTTCATTCCTTTGAATTGTACATTTACTTTCCAAAAATCCCTGTGGTTTGTATTGAGATGCCATGAGAATTCCAATGACATGTCATTCAGGGTCAACATTTTTGCCTCGACGCTCTGTGCGCGACCAGCCTGAGGCCTGAGGTTCCACGAGTCACAAAAACAAAATCACTCCGCTCCTTTTGTGGAGCATTTGCTTGAGGTGAGCAACGTGGCACGCCCGTTGAAATTAGACTGCCAAAACAGCTCTGTTGGAGCTTGGTTGCCCTCTTCATAGAAGTGCCTCTTGTGGACGATTGAGGTATTGAGATACTTCAAGCTCCGATGGCACGAAATTCAAGGCGTTGAAAGACTAATTTCATTGGCAGTCAAAGCCAGGTCGCCACCTCTGGAGTCGAGAAAATTTGGCCGTGTGGCTCGACATGTCCCAACCTCAGAAGGATCGAAATCTGCATGAGAAGCGTGTTTCTTCTCAGTGTGCGGCTGCAGCCCGGGCAATCGAAGACGCCGCCAGACTATCTCATTGAATGTGCAAAAAGAAACAGATCCTCATCTTCCTCTCTGTCAACGACGGTCAGGTCAAGTTTGTCTCCGAGTGAACGCGCTCATCATGAATCACAGAGAGAGAGAGAGAGAGAGAGAGAGAGAGAGAGAGAGAACTTTTCTTGGGTCTGGGGGCTGAGCAGCCCGGTCTTAGTTTGGGAAGAAAGATGATCAAATTGAGCACCTCCTGCGCCCCTCTTTAGCTTGGTACATCACGCATTGTTTTGAAAGCAAAAGAAGTTTTGACCTGAGGGGTCAGGATCGCCTCCTCTGGTCATGGATCTGCTCGAAACCTGAACATTTGCAGCACCAACAAGGTTCTTGGTGAGGACAACGAACGACGACCTCATATGATCTCAACGAGACAACTTTCGCGGTGAATGTGAAGTATGACCTTCTAACTTCCAATTTCTGGTCAAGCAGAACTTCTGCTCCGTTGTCTTTCGTCGAACAACCTGGGCTTTTGTGGTCCACAGGTCGGCGGGAAACTGTGCACGGATCTTCGCACGAAAACTCTGCGTGATTTCTGTCGTGCGCGAAAGAAAATATGTTGGAATCTTCGTTGCGAACTGCATGATGTCATTTTTGTTTCTGATCTTCAAACTTTCCAAACATCCGGAAGCTGCACGAACACCGCCACTGCAACAGCAAAGGGGGCATGGCCTCCCGTTTCTGTGATTGCTCCCAGCAGACAGAAACCTTGCCAGGTCGTGTCGAGCCCACGGCTCAGACAGGTCCACAGTTCCTGACAGCACTGCAGTGTCTCGGCAACCACAAAATTTCTGAGGTGTTGACATTTTGCAAGATGCAAGAAAACTGTCATCAGTGTTTGCACAGGACTCAATAGACGCGGCTTCCATTTGCCTTGTTTGTCAAATTGAACAACTCTGCTGATAATACAGCCGTGTTTGACACTTCTGCACCTGATCGATTTTCATCAATGTTGCATGTACGAGCAGTCATCATAAAGATGAACCTGCTGGTAGATGTGGAATGAGTTCTACGTTCAGTCCAGTGATTAACACCTGTCATTTCCTGCATGTCTCATGCTTTTGTGCGCATCCCAAGGTCCCAAGGGCACGAAACCCCAAGATTTTCTGAAAAGGTGTGTAATAATTTGCCGACTGCAGAACCCTGCGTCGTGCTCAACGCACCGTCAAGCAGTCAACACCAAACACGGTACGTGAGTGACACAAGCATGCAAATCAAGAAAGTACCAGAACAAGCACATACCTTTGATGAGAGATCGCTGGTAAGCCACGTTGCCTTCCATGTTGCCTCAGACAAGCTGCTCCGTGTAGACCAGCGATTGCCCATACGTGGTGAGACAGTCAATGATTGCAAGCTGCATCATTTATGGATCAACTCCCACTGGCTTCCGATGTGTACGTAAATACGCATGTCATTGCTTCAAAACAACAACAAACCCACGCTTTTTCGGGCACGATTAAGAAGGTCTTTGTTGTGAAAGTCTGCATCACGCAGTGACGGCAGTGACGGAGGCGGCAGCCGCAGCGGCGACACCTCGTTGTCGCAGCCGCAGCGTCGTCTGTGTTGTCTGCAGGTGCGTCACACCTGTCCTCCCCCGCACCATCGCGCACCGCGCGCAGAAACAGCGACGCAACACGGCACGCACTCCAGCAGATCGACAGCCTTCGTACGCTGAGTCACAATCCGGTTGAAGAAACATGTTGCTCATTGCTGGTTTATTTTTCGCTGTATTTGAAAAAAAAAATTGCGGTGCTGATGATGTCACATTTTTACAGTTGGAGCTGCACAAATTCCTTTCCTTTCATTTCGATTTCTTTCTTTCTTTCTTTCTTTCTTTCTTTCTTTCTTTCTTTCTTTCTTTCTTTCTTTCTTTCTGTGTTTTGCCTCAGCACATACATACACACACACACACTCCTCTCTCTCTCTCTCTCTCTCTCTCTCTCTCTCTCTCTCTCTCTCCTCTCTCTCTCTATTGACAAGAGAGGGCGTCGACTTTTATCCAGACGAAACAGATTCTGAGGTCAACATCAAATTTCTTGCTTTGGGGTTCTTTTGTGCCCAATCCGCACCCACACAACTTGGAACGAAGGCGAGATCAGGCAGGTGTCCATCCAGGTTTGAGTTTGACGTGAACGTCTTGAAGAATTGTTTCTGACAGGATTGGGCTGGAGCCTGAGAGTGTCCCGACAGGAGACGAAACCTGCAGGGTGAAATCTGATTTCAACATTGCTTTTGTTTCTCCTTTGCAAGTGTGCAACACAAGACTTCAGTTCTCAGCAACTGTATCGTGATTCCACCTGGTGTTAGAAATTGTTGGCCGCAAGTTACAATGCAAACATGTTTCAGGGAAGGAAATTGTTGGTCGAGTCTTGATTTCTGTGCACATGCCCATCACAAGGTGTTATCAAAGTGATCACTGTTCCCTGGTTTCTCCGGTCTTTGGGGTTTGTTCTGTCTTGCAACTTGGTTTCTGAGTCAGCTCGCTGCAAATGTTTCCTTTTTTTGCTCAATACAGATGCGAAAAACCACCGGATTCAGTGACAAGGAACCTTTTTTGTGCTTTTCCTGAGCACGAAGAAAGAAAAACAAGGACAAAAAGAAAAACAACAAGTGGTCTCCGTGTTTAAAATATTTATTGACACTGTACTGTACCACATGTAAATGTATATGTAAATTACACAGCATTAGCACAAACCAGATTCGGAGACAAGCTTTCGAAAAATGACGAATTTTCGTATTTTGGACATTGTTTTGGCAAACTGCAACTGAAGACACCTTTCAGGTCTTGAGTCTGTTCATAACAGAAAGCTGAAACCCAACTGATCAACTTGCACTCGTACGAGGCTGGTTTGGAAAAGATGGATCGAATCCAGTACGTGTTCAGCTCAAGCAACACAAATGGAATTTTCGAAAACGGAAACAGGGCCCCGGGATTCCTGTGATGTCCTGGGAGCACAAGATCTTAGGAAACGGCATTTCCTTCCCGATTTCAGAAGGTGGGTTGAGGGCTCAAACCAGCGGCACATCCTTGGCATCAAAAGGAAGCTGAGACCTCAGGTACCAAGATCATTGAGGTCAAACCTGTAGTTCCAAAGACATTTTCAGTTTGGTGCAGAACATATTGTTTCAGCAGTTTTATCAATGGCGGATTGAGCCACGACCAAACAGGTCGAGGTGGCAACGACAGTTACAATGTTTGTTGAATTCCAAAAATGTGCCAAAGCAAGTCAGCAGATTCAGGGTACACAAGGTGGTGGCCATGAGCTCACAGAAGACCCAACAGACCAGATTCGACCCATCTCTTCCCAAACCATCGTCGTGTTGCAGTTGGACGTTGGTAGCTTTGCGACCATTCCGCTGAAACAACGTGCAGAGTCAAAACACTCTGACGAACACAAGAAAATCCTGGACAATGTGTTTCTTATTTTTGGCGAAAGTAGACTGAGTAAATAAAACTGTCATTGGGAAATAAATACACCAATCTTTGGAAGACAAACCCCACTCGAGCACTCCTGAAACCGTCTCAGGTTCAAACCAACTCGTCAGCAAAATCTTGCCAACAAGAATCTCACTGAACCAAATTCAGCCACGCAAAATGTCGTTCAGTCTTGTCCAACGTGTTCGATGCGGAGCCTCGCACCGACACACTGGATTCCATTTGGTCACTTCGTTCCACAACACTGCATTCGCACAAACATCTGAATCAGTAAAAGTCTGAACAACTAACTACACAACAGCACAGGAAACAAATTCTTGCAAATCTCAAGCAACTAAAAGGCAAACGATAACAATTGCTCTGTAAGATGTAAATTTCTTGTATCACACATGAGCAAAATTAAGTATTCATGTGGCCTTGAACGCGATTGAATCAAGTTATGTTCACTGATTTTCCCAGCATAGATAAATGTCTTGGGTCTCCCAAGAACTCTGCATGAACGCAATTGTCTCAAGATACTGTGACACAAAACGACAAGTTTTGTTTCTTCACGTGAGAATGACCAGGAAACAAGCACACAACAGGGACATACTTTTTTTCCTAAACGTGTAACATTTGCCGATGGAAAACATTGATTTGAACAGCGATCCGAAGTCGGGTTCACCACAACAGAACTCCCGCCCACAAACACCAAACGGAATGGGAGGACGAAAGAGGTCATCACATCATTGAAAAAAAGGGCTTCCACAAAGGAACACGACACAGTTAAAAGTGTAAAAGTGACGAAACAGACAACACAGTGTCACGAACTTTGCACACGCTGAATAATAAAGAAACGTATTCAGGATCTTTCTTGTTGTACGCGAGATGTGAGAAAAGAACAAATTTGGGTGTTCCCGATTCAACTGTCGACCAAAAGTTTGAAGTTGGGGCACACAGCGCTCCAGCTGTGCAGCGTGAAGACAAATGGAAATCTGAATACTGAATTTCTGCTGTAATTGCGCATAAATCTGGCAAGGTCACCCCGTCACCTCCCACCTCCCTCGCTCACCAGTTCTCTGGAGCTGATTCAGTCTCAGCAACCACCGCGGATGCTGGTTTCTTCTCACTTTTTGGAAGTGCTCCTTCATTTTTGGCCTCGACCTCTGTTGTCCCTTCTGTGATTCGGTTTCTATCTGTCGGACTGTCTTTTGCTTGGTCCGTGTTCTGAACTGTTTGACCCTGTATTTGTGGACACGCGTCCTGTGCAGCACTCATGTCGACCACCAAGTCTCCGACTTCAACGCTTGAGTCGGTGTGAGGAGAGTCCGGTTGTTTTTCTGGCGCTTGAACGAAGCCTTTTTTCAAGGGAGGTTCGCACTCGTTGAGCTTCGCTTCCGCCGCGCGTTTTACCCCGAGCAAACCGTTCGCACTCGGCGCGACCTCAGGCGCAGCCGGCCCGTCCGCTGTGAACGTGGGGACCTTGTGCGGAGTGGGGCTCTTCGCGCCCCGGTTAAAGCCCGACAACTCTTTCATGATCTCGTACTCGTTCCTCGTGATCCACTGCTTGTTGCCGAGCGGAACGATCTCGTACTGTTTGTCGTTCAGACGAAGCGTCTCGACCCTGGACAGTGCGGCAGTTGCGTCACTCGCGGCCACGGCCTCGACGATGTTGTCGGCGGTCGCGGTGCTCTTCGGTTCCGTCGGCTTTGACGGGGAGAGGCTGGTGGAGATTTTCAGAGCTGCGCGGGGAGATTCCTTCGTCGGCTTGTGAATCGGAATCTTCATGGTTCCAATGTTAAAGTTGCCGTTTTTCTTGGTGGCTCCGTTGGACAGATCTTCGGGTGAGTTGTTGCCGTCAGAGGGCGGCTGTTGTGGCGGCTCCGCGTCTGAGAAGGCGAGGCGGGCGGGGGGCTGCGCCGCTTCCCCCGGAGCGCTCTTCATCGCGGGCGCCGTCAGGCCGAGCTTCATCGGAGTCCCCTTCCTCGGTTTGCGCGACACCCCCGACTCGTCCAGCATCTCAGGCGACTTGCTGCCGTTGAGAATCGCGGCCGTTTTGGCGGCGACGATTTTGCTGATGGGGTCGTCGTCTGGTTCAACCACCTTCGTTTTCAGAGTCATGTGGTTCTCGACGTCCGTCCGCGGCGTTGTTGTTGTTGTTGTGGCGGCGGCAGGTGGCGCGGCGGGCGGCGTCGCTGGCGTCATCAGCGACTGGAACAGCTCGTGATTGCGCGCCGCCGCCAGCGCAGCGGCGATGTTGTCCGCCGGAATTCCGTTGGAGTGCGCCGGCGTCAGTCTGTTTCGCGCGACGCCTGCTGGCGTTGAGTTGAGCGCCGCCACCAAATGCGGTCTTGGTGTGTCAGGTACCTGAGTAAAATAACATTTCACCTGATACTGACCATTGGTAAGGCGTGGAACACTTCAAATTTATTTTGTGCAAGGTGTTGCCAATTTCAGTCACCTGTGGCTGCACTTTCGCGAGCTTGGTCTCCTTGACCTTGGGGTCCTGTTTCACGATTTCACCCGGTTCTTTGTCGCCCGATTCTTGAGCCATGCGCGCCATGCTCCGCAGAACCTGCAAAGTTCGCACCGGCACGTCAGGATCGCCCACAAAATTAATGTATCGTTCTTCAAGTCCTTTGCTTCCCGTTGTTTGAGAGGGTGGAACATTGATCTCTTGTCAACCGTATCCTCATTGCGCTTCCCTCCCAACACAACCAATGACCTGGAAAGGAAAAATCACCTCTTGAGCAATGAGGCTTGCGTTGAGCGCTTGTTCCTCGCTCGCTGAGCTCTTCGAGTCGGCGGCGGCGTTCGCCTTGGGCGGCGCCTCCTCGGGCGGCGTCGGCGTCTTGTCCCCATCGTCGCTGCCGCCGTCGTCATAGTACGATCCGTACTGCAAACAACACCACATTCTGGGTCACTCTTCTGCCGTGAATCAGACAGCTCTCGCTGACATATATTTTTTTTGTCATCAGCAAAACGACGTAGAAAAGGCGCCCACGGCGTGTACGCACGTCGTCCCCGTAGAGGAAGGCGTCGCCGCGGCGGCTGTTGGTCATCGACTTGTCTCGAATGATGCGGTTGATGGAGCTGATGGACGGAATCTTCTTCTCGTCGCAGATTCCTTCCTCCAGCAGTCTGCAGAGACGCGCAACTCCATTATTTGCACAACCCCAACGAAAACGACAGAAGGGAGCCGAAAAACAGCATGGTGCGGTGAAAACCAGAAGACGATTACGCTTGGTATCAGTGTCTACTGGTCGCCCTCTTCTCCACAGGCATGTCTCCGTGACGACTCACTTTTGTCGTATCTCCCAGGCGAACATCTGCGGGTTGTCGTTCTTGTATTCGCGCACGCGCTGCACCACGTCTGGAGTCGTCACCTTCGGCTTGCTGCCCCCGATCTGACCCGGGTTGATGTTCCCCGTCCTCCGGTACCTGAAACACAAAACACTGCTGTACAGAACGAGACAACAAACACCAAGGCAGCGAGAAGACTCAGACAGAGGCGGCACAAGCGATGCTGATTTCAACTTGTCAATCAACAGACTTTTGCACAAGAGTTCCCGCTCTCCCAGAAAGTCATCCGCATGCACAGGCGGCACTACGCTGTACCTGTTGAGTATCTTGGAGACGCATCCGTGAGAGACCTGGAGCTGTCGGGAGATCTCGCAGGGCCGGACGCCCTGCAGCGCGAGCCCCAGGATCTGGACCCGCAGGTGATCCGGCAGCGGGCGGCCGTTCGTGAAGAGGCGCCCGTACTGGTTCACGTTCTTCCCTCCGACTGCAACACAAAACAGTTGCCATCAGCCTGACGCAAGTGGGATCGTTTGTTATTTTGTGGGTCTGTCTTCTGTCCCGCAACAGAATGTGAATCACCATGCCGTGGAAATATGGGGAAGATGTGATGATTTTACGTCGCCTGACCTGAGAACGTCGTCTTTATTCTCAGATTTGCTGAAATCGGCGTGGGTGCAAAATGTCGTCACACACCCGCCCTTCTGTTTTCTTTATTTTTTCAAACAAATGTCCAGATCTTGTGAATTCAGATTCTCACTGTGAACCGTGACAAACTTCAATATTGCAAAATCATACGTGGTTCACATTGACAGAAAAATTCTTCCTGAGGCACACAAGGACATTTTTCGTTTTCAAACGTCAGGTAACATGCAACAAAGCAAGACAGAACCACAAGACAGGATGTTATGAAGCGTGCAGAAAACCAGAAGCATTGCACAGAAAGGACCTCTACAGTTAGCCAGGTCTCAAGTGTGTGGCCAGCTTCCCCGCTCCCGCCACGAAGCTTCCATGTCGGACTTGAAGGTTCAAGAACCTTGCTGTTTCCCCAAATGACGAATGACTTTTCGTGTGGATCACATCAACAAGTATTTTTATTTGGTGCTATTTAACAGCGTGCAATGACACGAGCTTCCCACACTGGACGCGCTGAGTGACACTCCATCTCTGAACGCGCCGCCAGTGACGCGCACGAGTGTGTCCGGGACAGCGCTTTTCACTTTTGGTGAAAGCCTCGAGGACAGGCTTCAATTGGAGGTGACTCCGCCAAGTGAATCCAGCGGTCGCCTTTAACTCCTGACTCAGAACCGTTGCCATGACGACACTGCAGCGCCTGTCGAGATGTGTATTCACGCTTGGCAATCCTCAGGATCCACTGTGCTATTGACGCGGCGAGGTCGAGCCGCTCCCCTCCCCGCCCTCCCTCCCCACCGCAGTTCCAGTTGGCTAGACAACAGCGCCGCGCATCCTCCGCGGAATTTGACCGAAAGTGATCCTTTCCTCCAGCGGAGAGACCTGCACAGATTACAAAAAGGCCTGTGATGAAACAGGACGTTTTATTAAGAGATTCCTTGCGAGACCGGGCAATTCGCAGGTGTCGCGAAGCGAGATCAGCTCATCCTTTGCGCGCCAAGCTCCATGAAACCAATTATTGTTCGTCATAATGAATTGCCGTCAGTCAAGGAGCGCTTCAATCAAAAGAGATTCAATGCGAGGACAGAATCTGTGTGTCGAGCAGCTGGAGGATTCTCCACCAGGTCTTCATAATGCAATTTGTGCCCATTTGTTCTGTCAGGTGGCATTTCGGGCGCGCTCAATTTCTATCAAACGTGCCAATTCCCCATTTGTGCACGTTCTCCGTGTGCGCCAGTTGCGCGAGGCAGCGGGTCTGGGTCGGCCGGCCGCCCACCTCCGCGGCCCCGTCTCCCATCCAGCACCCGCTGCACACGGAGGGGAGACGCCCCTGGGAAAGAGTCTTTTTCCTCAGAAAACTTCCCTTGTGACAACGTTGCGCTGGACATGACATTTTTCCAATATTTCAGGTGAAAAAATGTCATGAATCGAACAGTACGAATGAAAACGTCAGTGGACGCAGGCGATGAACGTTGTCGAAGAAACTCAAGTGATCAGATTCAATCTCGAACTCAAGACTTTGGGCTGGAAGACCTCGTGTTTTTCTCTGTGTGCCAAGTGATGGGGGAGATTCGGGCCTTGGTCAGAAAAAAAATTACCCGCGGATTTGCCTATTTCGATACAGCTGTGCCTCCAGCAGCGACGCGTGCGATGCCACTGCGTAGGAATGGGCTGCGCAAGACTGGTTTCTCCAAGTTCCATTTCACGCAATCGTGATTTTCGTAATGACGCAAGGGGCGGCCCCAGAGGCTCCGGCGCCCTGACCCGCACTGAAATTCTGCCAGATCTGTGTGTACTCACCCCAATGGCGCTAAATTGTCAATTTGTCCAAGAAAAAAATGTGTTCAAAGTTGGTGATGGTTGCCCTGCGGTCGAATTCTACATCCGCCCCCGATACAGTGGGAGGCATTCGAGTGTTGCGAGCCGTGCTCAGACAACCGAGACGTGACTTCAAAAAAAACATACAAGGGCACAAATGTGGATTGTGACGTGTTAGTCAGCAAGTCTACAGCCACCACAGCTTGATCGTGTGGCTGCTGGGGCAAGGCGAGCAAGATGTGACCACGCAAACCACGCTCTCCATCCTGTCTGTCCATTGTGGACTCCATGTCCTCAATTAGGAAATTTCCGCATCGTTTGGTGACAATGTCATGCTTTTTGTCATTCGTTGCGCCCCCGAAATGTACTTTGGACAAGTTAATGCATTCAATCTAATGCATCCAGTTTTGTTGGTGCGGCTTTGTGTGGGGAATTTAGCCAGCCAGTCATGCAAAGCGCGCACTGATTCACTTGGCTGATATCCAGGGCGAACAATTAGTCTTCTGCATAATTTATCCCAAACAACTGATAAATGAGATGTTCCTTTATTGTTGCACTTGACATATTCGTTTAGCAGTGATAATCACACTGTTTGTTCGTCATTGATAGGCTGTGTGAATTCAAAGAAAGCGTTGTAATTTGGAGGACAAAGCCTCAAAATGTCTGTGCACAGTCATTTCGTCCGATTTGTACCTCGCATGGCGAGGAAACCAAGCACAGTTCAGCAGCCTTTGAGATGTTGTTTTTACCACAAACAAGCAAATTGCAGTGGTGCATGATATTCCAGTTGAGTGAGTCGGGATACTTTTTGTCCCATGGAATTTGATATGGGTGTCTGACTTGGCATTGATTTTGCTGCTACAAAGAATTTGATTTTGATATTGGAGTGGGCAGAGAGAACGGAGGATTTACTGAGGCCGGGATCCTGCGATGGATTGCGGCCAGAAGCCAAAATCAGCCATTCGAAACACAGAGGCTGCTGTGTGTTTGGCTTGCTGCACCAATGAGATTTTCTCGCTTGGCTAACTGTAATTTCGCCGGAGGTTCGCGCGGGGAGCAGAATTTGCACCAGGCTGACGCGGCAGGCTGGATCCGGTGTTGCGGGGTCAGCAGACTCCTGCCACTTTTAACTCCCCTGCCACGTTTTCCTACTCGCCTCACTGGAAATTGTGACTCCCGGTGGGAGGCCTGAGGTCAACTAAGACTGGCGTGCAAAGATCACATCACACACACGGATGGATGATTCACATCTTGGGATTCCAGGACCGCACTTTTCTTCTGGTTTGTTCAGAAAAATCACAATGCACGAATTCCAAGGGCTTCTTGTGTGTGCTTTGGACTCTCGTTTTCTCAAAATCACCTCCCCCCTCACCCACCCACGACCACACGCTCACCCATGCAGCTTGAACTTCAATTGCGGCATTGGAGACCAGCAAAAGACAACAACGGATTTGACGAAACTCACACTGGAGGAGACTGCCACTGCGACACCGGACTTTTTGGCCTCAGACCCAGTCGCGGCCGAGTTGGATCAATCACATCAGTTCTGCGTCAGTTGTTTCTCCACTCCCATCTGGACTGCCAACTGTGACCAAATTGCGCAGCCATGACCATTTGGACATATCACCTCCGAACACGGCTTGCCCCGCCTCCGTCACACACAATGGCTTGTGCTGGTGGTGATCATCCATGTTGAAATAACTCACTGTACCAAAACGGCCCCGGGCAACATGCCCATAAAAACCATCATGCATATCATCGGCTATCAAAAAAGTACATTAAGTAAATTGTAGCCTATTGTTTTATCGGTGATGGCGTGTTGGCATTTGAATTTACTGGTGTATGACATCGTTTCGGATGACATTTCATTGTGACATTGCTACACGGTGCACAATTTCCCATTGCATTTCAATGTGCATTGAATTTTCAGAATGACGTTTGACGCGTTTGGTCTGTGTCAGGATTGTTGGCATTCAGTGAACTGCGCTCTTGATCCAGACACAACCGTGTTCTTGAGATAAGAATTTTCTATGTGGAAGGTCCAGGACAGCACGAACAGGGGTGCACCAAAGTCACCCCAAATCCCTTGCCGAATCCAGCTACACTGAGTTTTGTGGGCAGACACGTATGTGTGATTCAGGTGCCTGTTTTGGTCAGGATCCAGCGCTGAGTGTCATCGTGGACTGCGATCGACACGGATCGTGAGGCACGCAGCCTGTTTGGTATGCGCCACATCTCACTACAAGGGCTCTTCCACTCTCTACGGTCTGGACTCGTCTTCGAACTCCACAGCAGGATTGAAAAAATTGCATTGCTTGAGAAAAGAATATTCGCTGTGATAGCAGCATCAGAGAAATTCTACTGTCTTTGAAAAAGTTCAAGAGTGAAACAGTGCATTTTGGCTTGGCAAAAAGAGCCGTGCCTCCTCAGCCACTGCACCCCTCCCCACTGACTGCGTGCAGCCGCGAAGGCAGAACAACAGCTGCGTGTCCGCACAAAGACTTGAAGAGACTCGAGAACCTGAGCGTGAACGCCGCATCAGCTCGTCATGTGCGAAGTAGAGTCGTGCAGAAGAAAACACAGAAAACACAACAGACAGCACCAAGAGCACAAAACTGACCAGTTTCGTCCGCTGGACTCTTTCGTGATTCTTTGGCGAGTGAAACGTATTTGACGCACCAGCTGTCTGATGCGAGGCCAAACTTTCTGGTTCAATTGTTACTGCATGGTTTCACAATTTTGTTTTGTGTGTCACTCACGCCATTGTTTTGTTTCCACTGCCAATCAAGTTGTTCAAACGGATTCTCAAATGTGTCAGTTTTGCGTACAGAACGGAAACACACACGCAGACTGCAAAATTTTACTCACATGTAAACAAATCAAACGCTGAAAAAATACGTGAAAATACGTGAAAGACAATCATTTTCGAATGTGCGCTCAAATGCACGAATTGCTTGTCAGTTTCGCCTCGTACATTTCATGCATTTTGAAAGAAAACGGACGCTTTGCACTGACTGACACTCCAGCTCATGCGAATCAGCTCGTCTCACAGCACACCCTCAGCTACACTCTCATGCTTTGCTCAATTTGGTTGTTAGTGGTGATCTTACAAAGTTTGCAAGCTACAAATACACGAACGTGCAATTACGATCAGACGAATATCAACTTGAATTTTCATACCTTTCTTTCCAGATGCATCTAATTCTTCTTTGATGTCTGCTTCGCCAAGTTTCTCCGTCTTGGTTCTTTCCCGAGCGTCGTAGGGGATGTTGGCGATGCCGCTGTCCGGCGTGTTGGGGGACAGGGACTTGGAGGTGGGGCCCTTGGACAGGTCAAGCACTCCGCTGTCGTAGCTGCTCGCGGTCGGGGTGACGGCGGCGGTGGCCGGCGGTTGCGCCGTCTCTGGGCTGCGGTCGGACGTCTGCGCGGCCGCGAGCTGGGGGAGGCAAGTCATGTACTGCGCCGGGAATTGCGGCACCACGATGAAGGGGCTGGGTGCGGCGGGGGTGGCGGAGCCCGAGGAGGAGACGACAGGACTCTGCCCCTGGACACCCCGCGCTGCCTCCGCCTGGGTGACTACCGCGGCGGCGGAGTTGGCTGCCAGCACCCCGGTGAGGTACTGCAGGTTCCCGAGCTGCCCCAGGTTTCCAAGCGCCGCTCTGCTGGCGAGTACCTGCTGCATCTGGTCAGCGGTGAGCCCGGCGGCGACTGGCAGGACGCCCGCGAGCGCCGCCGCCGTCTGCGCCGCCGCCAGCTGCTTGGCCTGCTCCTCGGCGGCGGCGGCGACGCTGTCGTGCTCGTCACCCTGCAGCTTCTCTTGCTTCACCTTCACGTCGGTCGCTGCCATTCCGTCCTGGTGCTGTTGTTCTACTGTGTTCTGATCATTCCACTTTCCTTCCCCTCAGAAGTCTGCAAGAAGAAACAGTCGCAGATCCGTTTCAATCTTGTTTCAACACGAGTTGTTGAATCACACTGAATCTTTCGCCGGATACTGAGTGAAAAATCCCAAATGAGTTTGGATCACTCCATTTGAGCAGAAAATATCAGGCCGCGATAAGAATTCATGCATAATCACGACCCATGACTCCAGCCTGGCATGAAGTTGCCACAAAACAATCGCAAATGTCCTGAACAGAAAGGTACCTGTTAAACACTGATAAAAGCAATCAGTGTATGCAAATAACAAGCCAACCTTGTCATTCACAGAACCATATCTGAATACACAAAATTCTCCACCGGCGCGTGCTTGATGAATATGCGAAAGAACTTGGTGTTAAAATTGCGGCACAACTTCCTCAGAGTTGGACAGCGCCATCCAGATGTGGCCTCAGTCCATCTCAGGACCTGTCACTGTCCAAGTTCAGTCCACAAACACGCACGTTCAGCCGAAAGAATCCAACCGACACTGTCCTCCTGATCACGTTTTCTTACTTGTGTGGACATTTTCTTGCCTGACAAAACACCTGACCACAGGTACTCACACGCAGTCCACTGCATTCCACAACGTTCAATCGTTTTCGAGGTGCAGTAAATGTCGAAATATTCGAACTCTGGGTGCATTGCTGTTCGCAAACCTGCTGAAGCCAATGATGCAGAACGCATACAAATCAGAAAAAATATGCAGCTTCGTCCGTTGAAAAGCAGTAGTATGTCAGCAGGTGGCGGTGATCATTCAAGCGCGCCACGTGTACGTCGTAACAGCCGATCCGCATCACCAACAACTCCCTCACCTGGCTCAATCAATTGCGCTGCGAAAAATACTACGGCAACTGCTTTCCCAGAACTCAATATTTTTTGATAATTTTAATGTACTGTCACTGCCTACACACACACAAAGTTCATGTTAGAGTATGTCATATGTTCAGCTGAAAATCAATGGCGTGAACCGCAAAAGTGAAGTCAAAACCTTCAGATGTAGATGCACCTCGGGTCCGCACAACCCGATCGCGCGCTATGTCTGACAGATCACCGGGCCCCCCGTTTTTCGGCCCCTGTTGCGGACTCACGTCCCGATCACGTGGGCAGCAGAGAAACTGCAGACCAGTCCGACGAACCGCTTTAGCTGCGAAAATATGTCCCCGTCCGGAGAAGCGGACGGACTTCAGGTGCGTGGTGGCTGCTATTGAACTCAGCTTTTATCTCCGTTGGACCTTGAGACTGTGAGACACGCAGCACATGTCACGGTGCAACATGTAAAGCGTATCCGCCTCGGTCGCAACAGGTTGTTCGCCCAGATTTGGCCGTGTCGACAGATTTGACCGCCTACCAACCTGAAGCCCACGAATCCACCCGGGCTGTGGTTGTTAGCAGCGTCACCAAACCCTTTGTTGGTGAACAGGTCGACAATTCCACTTTTCGTTGTCAAACAACAAACCCAAATAACTTTCACATTGGCGAGGAAACAGGAATCGAGGCCTCCTCAACTGACTTGATTACGACTTTAGAATCAATCGAGTTCACAAACGGGAAATTTTTGTTTTTTATCTCACGAGATCTCGACCACTTGTCTGCGTCGAATCGAAACAGCCTTTGCGTTGAACCTGGATTGAAACCAAAACTGCTGGTTCTTCGCAAGAGTTTCACACCAACAGCGAAAGAAAGGACATTTCAAAACACCAGTCAGCGGACAAGGAACTCAGGTGGGAACTTTGTTTCTATCCGCTTCGTGTGGATCTATCTCTTGGACCAAATGCGAGCGAATGCTCACTTTTGACGACTCGTTAGTTGCTGATAGCGATCAATCACTTCACTTTGACAGGAAGTTACAACAGTTGCCTCTTGACAAACAGCCGCACAGCCGAAGAAGTTTCTCCCTTTCTCACCTCTTGTTCAGGCTGTACACAAAGGTGTTTCAGTGCCTCGCAGTTTTTCTCCTTGCAGCACTTTGCCCTCCACCCATATCCACCCCGAAATCGTAGGGCGGCTTCTTTCGAGTGACTGGATTTTTTTGCACCGTGGATGGTTTAGTCGCGCGCGACCAAGCTGTTTTCAGAAGCTGCTGCAAGTTTCGAACAGGCAGTTTCGCCTCGACAAACACAGCTGGCCATTTTCCATTCTGACAAAAACTCCCGACTTGACATCACAAAACAAAACTGAAAAGAGTCAGTGAGTGTGTTGCCACAAACTGTGGTGCAGATCCTGCAACACTAAATGTGCAGCACTGGAAAACACACAGAGCAACAACAGCGAAGCAAGACCAGGACAAAAACCAATTGCGTCTTTCCTTGATCCGTAACGACATCGTGAATCCAAATCAGCGAAGCTGCACCGAATTCGCAAAAACACAATCTTGTGGCAATATCACGTGAACATTATCCCGACACAACTGCATCCACCAGCATGCAAACATATTGTTCTCCATATGGAGCATGACGCACTGTTCTACTCACCGGTCAGAATATCCTTTAAAGGGTGACTCCTTTGTCAGCGGGGCCTACGTTTTGCCTGCAGCTGCAGTGTCGAGCTGTGAACAAATGAAGCACGTCTCCGCGCTCCAGGAGGGTCGGGAGCAGAATGGGCAGGAAAGACGGCGCTCTCGGCCAGCGAGAATTGTCAAGTGGTCCACATGAGTGAGCAGCAGCTGGCGGAGCCAATGGCTGCGCAGCGCTGCGCTACATGGCGGAACTCAATCATGCATACAACGTGATGAGGATGAGGGGCCGCGCACTGCGAAATCAGAGTCGATACGGCAGCTCGATCCTACATCTCTGCCGTCGGCTCGCCGTCTCACAAGATTCACCAAGGTGAATTGCGCTGTCTTCCTCAACCACGTTCACCCACATTTCACGCAGAATTTCTGGACGCAAAACGAGTTGACCTTTTGCGTTCCCTGCCTGAAGCGGACAACTGTCTTCAACAGTCACATCAGATCTGTCTGACCTCTCGCAGATGGTCACACCAAATTGTTTGGTGAACCTCTACAAGATCCCCAATGCCAATGTTTGAGGGGCATGGCAACAGGTATTGTTTGTGGAAGTTCCCTGGTTCGCACCAGAGTTGCTGTGATGTTATCAATTGATTTCAAAACAGGTCACGAATCGCTCGGGAATCATAAATTAGAAAACCACGTCATCCTTCACTTTTGAAATGTTCAGCGCATTCCACAGTGGATGTCCCCTTCCGATAAGACGCGCTTCTATGATGAGAATTCACCAAGTGTAACTAACACAACAGTGTTATCGGAGACACAGTCAGCCGTGGAGTACCGGCGCTGATAAGAAACGCGGTGCACAAAAGGATCGATGGACGACTGTGCCGACTGTGCGTCGGTCTCACAGGACACGGCTCACCACGCCGTCAACCGCGCCAGCCTCGGATATTGCCAAGCTCGACTCAACCAGTTTATCTTATCACTGCTGACATGTCTGCTGCATATGCTATTTCACCACAGCCGCAGATAAAGTTTGCTCACAAGGAAAATAGGACTTGAAAGTACCTTCACAATCATTGGAGAAGGAAGTTTCTCAAGGAAATTGTTTCAAAAGTATGAAGTGGCAAAAATGGCCGCCGCACTGTTCCCTCTGGCAAATCAAACGTACGAGAACATGAACATCCTCAACAAGTAATTGAGCCAAGTCCGGTCGGATGGGAAAATCAGTCAACCGTGGTGGAACATGGGGAATAGAGACAATAAAAGTTTATCACTTGATCATTATCACTTTTCACGCCCAGGGCGCAATTTTGACACTTCCTGCCAGAAGCGGCCACCAAGATTCCAGACAGTTGACGGTTCGGAAGCCTCGCTCTGAGCTGTGCAGCACACAAGCGGTCAGCGTGGACTTCCAAAACTCCAGATTGCGATCAGGACCAACAGACTCGGTCCTGGTGCAGAACGACGCCGATTCTCAGGGGAGGACGCGATCACAGCAACTGTCGTTGTTTCACAGACTCCAGCATAAAATAATATAATTCATTCGTGAATGTGGTGACATATGCAAATCAATCATTCCCAAACACACAAATTCTCGCACCAGTGACTTCTGCATGAAATTACCATTCACAACATGTCTGCTCAAAACTATGAAATCATGTTGGTGGTGAGGACACGTTACCTTTTTCTACGTGTCACTTGGCAAACAAAACAATATGTTTGCGAAGCCCAACAGAAATCAGTCAACTGTGCACGAAGGACGCAAGATGAAAAACTTTTTTTTTGTGCCGCACCAAAAAGCAAGATATAGCTGAGCAAACACACGACAACCAATCGCCAAGCCAAAAGCATCGACCTCCATGTCGCAAGTAAACAATCACATATGAATAGGATGATTGCAAAAAAGAGCACGGTGTGTTTGAGATCACTGGAGTGAAACAGCCGTGTTGTGTTGTGCAAGGCCAGGCCCTAATGTTCTGTCTCGATTCCAAGTCCACCCACTGAAAACGTGCAAAGTTGCCAAACCCAACGACGTTTTGTTCTTGGACCTTCAATTTTGATCTGACGAGACAAACTCCATTCAACATACAGCGGCTGCATCCCTGTCATTGCCAACAGACACCTAGAACAAGAAACGCCAATTGCGAGAACGAAATCTCAGTGCAAATTTTCAAAATCCCCAGTTAATTTCGACATAAACAGTGGTCAATCCCAATTTGGCCAATAAATTCAAGAAAACGGACCATCGCTGCAATCTCTTCTGAAACTCTTGACATTTGGCTGTTGGCCGAAGGCTTGTCGAAGCTTTGTGTAGAGTCCCGTTGCGCTGGAGAAAGGTAAACTTCAAAGCGAAAGGATCTGGCGTGCTCCGTGAAGCGTTCTGCTTACCGAGAACCAACGGGGCATGTAGAAAGCCACATCTCAACTTCCATACCTAATGTGTCCTGTATGAATACGAGCCACATGCCCGAGTCCTAACACGGCCGCCGTATCCTGATTTGAATATTCGACGCACAAGGAGAAATCGCCAATCTGACCACAGTGCGAACTCTCTGCGAGCAAGGAATTCTCGCACCAACCAACCGACACAAGAATTGAGGGAAAATTGCCACGCAACGATCATCCACACCAAAACCGCACTGGTTTCAAATCCAGTTTCGTGCATTTCACGTGCACACACGGATTCCCAGAAAAAGTTTCTTTTCGCCACGCACGATGTACATCTGCCGCGCAGTCATTTCTTGCAGTTACAACCGAACAACTGTGACACAAAAACACCGTCTCAAAAAGGATACCTCCTTTTGTAACATAACCTGCCGATCTTGACAGTGCACTGCACAGTTTTTCCATGCATAGGGAGTCTTCTGGTAGAGTGAGGTTTTCATTCAGATGTGTTTCTGTGAGGCACAGACTGTCACATATGATATCAGGATGCTGTCATCACGGCTGATACCTTGGAGACTTGTGAGTGATCCATCAATTGATGTTCAGAGCCCAACTTTCAAGCTGGCACTTTGTTCTTCATTCTGTATTTGATAGCAGGGTAAGTTCAGTGTGTGCTTGCGCAGGTGGTCTGTTCCAGCAACATTTGGGTCACATTCTGTGACTCCCTCTTGAAGTTCAGAATTTGGATACCATCAATGGAGGTACAGTAATTCAAGCCACTGCTTCCACTATGGAGTTACATACAGACTGGGTCCCCTCTGAATTTTTTCATTGGAAAATTATCAGCATCACATTCTGAGCCAAAAAATTTCAGGGAGTACCCCCGTGTGACTTTACGGAAACAAGGGCAAAACAATATCATCTGACAAGTGGCTGATAAAAATCTGCCTCGCGCCACTTGTATCTGAAGTTTTGTGATTGGGGAACTCTGAAATCTAGCCAAAATGAAAGACCAAGAAGTTTTCTTGCTGGGGTGGGGGTGGGTAAGGCAACTCAGAAATCCAGAAATCTGAAAAATTGACAAAGTCGCAAAATTTTTCTACCCAGCGGGGAGGAACTCAGAAATCTGTGAACTCATAAATGTAGAAACTTAGAAATCCAGAAAATCAGACTTGACAAAGTCCCGAAAATGTTCTATTTTGGGGGATACTTAAAACATGGGAATCTGGAAAAATACTGCAAATTGGCAAAAATAGGCAAAGCACAGAAAAATTCAGGAAATCTTGAACAAGTCCAAAAAACTTGATGGGCGGGGGCCCTCAAAAATGCCAGTTCACCAGCCAGATTTTGGGCAACAGCATCACCTCGCTTCGCAGCTGAAAATAAGGGATGGTCCCCCCTCCAAAGACGAAAACAGGGTGAGCCCCAAGGAATGTTTCTGCAAAGTTTACAGTTGCTGCAACAATAAGGGGCTGTATTATTGCCTTCCAAAATTGGAGGAAACTGCCCCCCTCCTCTTGGTAGGTCTTTGGTCAGTCAGGTCAGTGCCCTGGGAGGTCCTATTTTGAGTTCACCATGGATCCCCTGGGCAGGACTTTCGCTGGTCAGGTCTGCCATGCGGGGGGGGGGGGGTGACAAGCTCGTCATGGGTCCCCCTGGGTGGGACTTTGGTTCTGAATATCCATCTCAGTTATTTGCTTGGCGCTTGTAATGCTGCAATTCGGATTGTTCCTGTTCCGTACAACGTCAAGTTTGTTTCTTTTTGTTTATCATTCTTGACTTTCGATTGAAGTGGACTCTTTTTGTGACGCTCTTCTTCCACGGTGAACAAAAAAAAAACTCTTCACACGTTTCTGCCTTCAACATAATTGACCTGCCGTTGTTTTTGGACGAAAACCATTCATTTCATCTCGTAAAGCAACCGACATCCAGACTTCAGACTTGAAAAAAGTGGCACAATTGTGCTGTTACAGAACGACGAGTAGCGCAAAGTCGGACGGTGACAAGCACGTTGAGTTCGACGAACCCACTCGATACAAACCGTGGAACCAATTGTTTTCACCAAGAACGTTTTCACAGAAAGTCGTCCCCCCACCACTCGCCCCAAAAGTTAAAATCAAACCTCGTTTGTCTGCAAATCGGTTGTTTCTTCTTCCGTTGGCACTTCTTTCTCAGGTTAGAGACGCACCGGCACCAACAGCAAACGACGAACAAATTGCCTCAAAAAGAAGCGAGTGCTCTACCAAGGGTTGCATTGAATGTCTCCCGCAGGCAAAAAATCCGCCTGTTTGCCGGGACGCTCTCAACCAGAACCGTGTATTTATTCTTGACACGCATCGCTTGTTGCTCAGAATCTCTTAATGTCGAACACAATAATTTTATTGTCTCCTTGAAACATTTGCAAAGGCAGAATATCACTTTTGTCGCAATCTTGCCAGAAAGGAGAAATCGAACTTCGATTTTCTTCGCTTTCTCCAAAAAGGAAGCAAAGTCACACAAATATTTCAAAAATTGGGCATGGGCTGAATGCTTGCCTGACCCAACAAATCAACCGTAGAGAGAGACCCCCCCCCCGGAAAAAAGAGAGATTTATGTCTTTTCACTTGTCGCGCGAGAATCTTTTTTCAAGCAGCCAGACCACTGGACCGTAACTTTATGCATGGATCTCATGATGATGTTTTTTTGCACAGCAGTACCAGTGACTTTCTGGAGTATGTGGCATACTTCGCAGTACTCTATCGTAAAGTTTGCTTTGCTCAGGCATCCATGACTTGAACATCAAATGTTTGCACACTTTCACCGCAAAGTGTAGCAAGGGTAGATTCACCACACAAAAGAACTCTTTGTCCTGCGAGTAAATTGTTCATTATCACCCCGTGCTTTGCTTGCTCAGTTTTGTGTCAGTGAATTATTGCTGCTCTAAGTGAACATCCTAATGATACATCTTCTACAAATGGTGATTTGTCGCTTCGCTGAATCCGTCCATCACCAGACACACAAACTGTCCAATTCTCAACAACTGGCTTTTCCACACACATCTTTTGTGAGAGCTGTACATCATGTACTGCTTGTGCGAAAAAAAAGCTTGGCAGCTTTTTGCTGCAGGAAGGAAAGTGTCATGCACCAGCTAACCTGGCACAGAATGCGAGGATCCAGCTGAACCAGGATCGTTTGCTGGGATCAAAGTGTGTGGCGCATGGATGCAGCCACCGGATCCGAGCTGCCAAGTCGGCCGTACAGCGTGGCGCTGGCTCGCGGCCCAAATCAGCCTAAACTTGCAAATATTTTCTCAACTCAAAGTGCGAAGTGCTGCAAGGAAGAATATGTGTCGGCAACAGATGTAGTTTTGTTTGACAGTTGGTCTCAATCATTTCCCACATTCAGTCACAGTGAATAACGTCTCAAGATCGCGACTGTGTTCATTTGGAACGGAGGAACGCACCTGCTGATCAACGTTGGCGCCAACGAACAAAGCAGCTGCTCTGACTGTACGAGTACACCTCTCAGGTGCAGGTCTTTACATCCACAACCGTGTTTCCCATTTGACCATTGACCGTAAGCGAAAGGTGCACGCTTGGGGGAGTGTTTGCAGTTAGTTGTTACAGGTAAGATCAGGAACGCAGCAAGTAGCAAGAAAAGTTGCCTGCTGATTGGTGGGAAGTTGGACAGGTGCGTGCTTCTCTGGGATCAATGACAACACCTGAACCGTACATTGTGTACTCAGGCACACGCTTTGATTTCCACCTGAAGTTCACGACTCAGATCCATATGATGACGCTGGACATGACACGGGGATCCCGTGACTCAAACCACGGCGTAATAAACGGGAAAACCTGACACTGGATTGTGTGCGCCTCGTTTGAAAGCTGGATGACAATGCGCCCATTGTACCGAATGCGTGTCTGCACCTTGAAATCAGTGATCCAAGCTTATTATCTGCCTGAGGACTCCACACGCCACAGTTCACCTGTACCACAGCTCCGCTGCCGAGAAACCCGAGCATCTACACAAAACCCGCGATTGGTCTTGGCGTTTGTTATCGAATGCATTCCGGTTTGCGAGCGTGTACACCACACACAAGGGACCAGACATAAGCAGGAGCCATCTGAAGCATGACATGCTGCCACACAGTATTGGACAGCTTGGAATCACGTTACACGGAGCTGTCATCACAAGAACCATCTCTCAGCATGCAACGCCTTTCTTTTTGATCTCCACTCGTCACGAGGTTCTACTCCATTTGGCATTTGAGCACGCCTCTCTTGGGTGCACATCTTGGAAAAACACATCAATTATTCAAACGCATCCTTCTCGCAGCGCGCAGTGGAAGGGCCTTCAAAAGCCTCGCTGACTAAACGTTGCTGGCATGTTTGTTAATCCTCCTCCCTGGACTCATCACTGTTCATTTACCTGAGCACACACGACAGCGACACTTGACAGATCCATATCACCTGATGAGTGAGTCCAGCTGAATGGACCATTGTGTGCGCGGAGCTTCCCAGTCCCTCATGCATGTAATTGCTGTCCAGTAGAAATCGATAAGTGATTAGGCATCTTCATCACTGCACTTCGTGAACACTCTTTGTTCACCTGACTCGCAAATGACAAGCTGCATCTTTCATGTCAGCCCCTCTTCCCTTTTCTTTCCCTTGAGTGGAAGTCTCGCCCCGCATCACTTTGAAATTTTCTTCGAGGGTCAGGGTGAAGCAGATGGGAGGCGTGCGCCTGCAGGCGCATTCTGAGAAACTCGTCACAAAGGATCGACATGCACGAAGCAATATGGAAAATTCAATGAGTCCCATCGAGGACCGGCAGATGCAGAGAGCATCGCATCAACTAATTGATGCATGGAGTGGCTGGTCCAATGAGCCAAGGACACAGGACACTGGTTGAGTTAAGCTGCTCACGGCGACCTCGGTCACAGTCATCCGCTACAGGCCTGTCACAGCAGTCAAGCACCTAATTACTGATATGCCTCAGCAATACAACACATATCGCGGTCCGCCTGCCTCCCGCTCAATATGCTCGTAGATTACAATTTCGTTGAGTGGTGGAAAAGATCGCGCGTGAATATCTACGGTATTATTAACTTTTCACTTCGCTCAGTTGAGATGAAGTAATGATTTGATAATGAATGCACCAGGTTCGGCAATTACTTCAGAAGTAATTACTTTGCCTAATTTGCTCGGAGACGGAATGCTCCAGCGCCGCAGCGCCGAGGCTCATATTGCATTTCTCTATTTGCATGACTGATCCTTTATGGTGCGCTGCGTCCTCAGATCCAGCTGCAGCCAAACGATACGCGTCCCACCTCACGCCAGACAGATTCAGGCCGAATCTCGGCTGCACACAAGAAAGCCGAGTTCAAACACCCTGCGGTCAACCACCGGTCAAGCATGCTGCCTCCTTATCAGACAAAATCATTGTGGAAGCAAATACATATTGCGCTGCAGCTGCTAGATTCTCTTTTGTCTCCGGCAGTGCCGTTCCGCGTGGCTACTGTTGTGTCTGCGATTTGAATCTGAAGCACCACGTGTGAACCCATGACGGCGGTTCAACCGCGCTGCGTATTTATTTGCTCTGGCCGCATGTTTAGCGAAGCTGAGCCGTGGTGGCTGAAGCGCAGCCCACGCGGCAGGTTTGACATTTTTCCGGCGAGAAGCAGTGAAACGAGGAAGTCATGATTCACCACACATGATCCAACCAACACCTCGAGCAGCTCTACTGCGCAGAAAACAACGTCTAGTTTGTGAAATTTTCAGCAAAGAGACACATTTTCAACGCAACATGTCAGCAAAGTCCCTGTGCGAGACACAAACAAGAAGGCTGCGCGTCCAAAGCGCGCGACACTGAAAATAGACACTGTGTTTTTCGAAGGAAAGGGTCATTCCCACAAAAAGTCATGCAAGAAAAGAAAGAACAATTTTTGATCGTTTGAAAACAGAAATTTGCCAGGCACGATTCATTTGTTTCCACGTATTATTGCAAAATGTTGGTTTCCCCACTCGTACACACACACACACACACACACACACACACACACACACACACACACACACACGAGCAGACACCACAGTGGCTACAATAATCGCGCTCAGTCGTTGGGGTCGCGCGCTTGAAAATTAGAAACCTCTTCACAGTCATCAAGTTGACAAAGCGAATATGCTTGTGGGACTCCGTGCATCTCAGAGCGCAACGGAAACAATTTTACAACGAGCAAAACCTGTGCACGCCACGCAATTTGTTGTAGCAATGAAAGTCATTCAACCATAAAGCGAATATCAATAATTGTGTTCCATCTGCAGAAACACATGTGGAGGTATGCCATCGATAATTCAATGAAGCCAACTGGAGCTGCTTTAGGTAAATGAACGGCTCTAAAAAGTAAACAATTCAAACACTTACCTCTTCACTGCTTGAGCAATATTGTTGCTTGCCTTGGTTGAAAGGTTCTGGAAAGAAGGCAAACTGTAAATGCAGCTTCGCCCGGCGATGTGCAGCCAGCCGTCGACTGTGTGAAGTGGAGCAGCAATGTGCAAGCCTCAGTCCCGGCTCTGTTTAATATTGTCAGAGGAGAGGCAAGCTTCTGCATCTCCAGTGCACCGACACAGTCACGGTTCACAAAGCTGCTGGCAGTGATGGCCCTTTTTTCCTCCCCTCGCTTCTCCCGACTTTGCGCTGTAGTGGAGCCTGCAGGCTCCCTGCACCGTCTCCAACCTCCCCAACTCCCCCGCCGAGATTCAGATGCCTTCGCAAAATTCCTGCTTCACTTGACTAACTCCGCAATATGTGCACCAGAACATCGAGTCGAATTTCTTTCACCGTGAAATGTGCTACAGGAACACTAAGTGCGCACACTCAGCCACAAAACACAGTGAAGCTGCGTCAGATCGGTGCAACAAGTTTAACCGCAAACTTTGTGCCTATTGAAAAATGTCTTTGGTTTTCTTCCTTTTCACAGAAAATTGAAAAGCGCAACAAGGCCAACCGTATCGCGAGCACTATCGTGTCAATATGAAACAGAAAAGAAAAAAACAGCCTCAAATTTTACCTTGAATTGTACTCAGACGCGTCAAAGGTCGTTGGATGCGACAAGTGGATTGTGTATTCAGCGCGCGTCCCTCCGCGAAGCCTCGCTGTCCACCTCGTTCTGCCAGGTCGCCCAGAGCTGCACACAATTTCGCTTCAGCGGAGTCTCCCCTCAGCTGCAGCAGTGCGTGATCGCACCGCCAGTTGCCATGGAAACATTCAGCTTTACATGGTTGGCTGACACCATGCGGGGATCTAATCGGATGGATGCAGCTGAGGGAAGCATTGAAGCAGGAGGAAGATTCAAGGAGGCTGTCAAGGTCTTCCACTTCACTCTTCCTTCTCCAAATGTCAATCACCACTTCGATCGAGAGACCTGTGGGGAACAAATTGGAGACAATTTTTGAGAAATTTGAAACTTCCTCAAACAGACATAAACCAAATTGCGTGGAACACAAACCTCCATTATCTCACTGAAATTCAGATGACACGCTCATCCGTTGTCCTGGCAACGAAAACTAAATTGAGACACAACTTTGATGTGCCCACTCGGACAAATGATTCGTCAGTGGAGGGACAACCATCACAATTCACAATCAGCGAAATTCGTATCAAAGGGAGGAAGAACAAAGCGCGTGAGTAATTTCGCACGTGCACAGCTTCTCTTTCGTTCCACTTTCCACTCCAGCACACACAACACAAGCACATGTTCTCCGTTTCCAGGCAACACGTTTTCCTGGCCGGTAGGATTCGGATCGCGCCGCAACTCCAAACCACGGTCGCAGGGCATTGTGCTCTGCTTGACTGCCTTGCAGCTCCGCACAGCGCGAAGAACAGAGAATCACAATCCCCGATAATGTGAAGCTGCAACAAAGAAAACTGTCAAATGCCAAGTTTGATTCCACATGTTGCTCAAGATGAGATCGAAGATCCGAGAAAAGAACACATATTTACTTTTGTCAATCAAATGACAATGACAACAGGAGCGCGGCAGCAGGGGAAACCGGATCTCGACCTGCTGCACCTGCGGAGAAACACACCGAGCAAATCTTGCAATTTCTCCCACGACTGACGGAGGCCGACGAGAGGCAACGGTCCTCTGCGTGAAGACACATGAGTTGTCCGCAAAAACTTATGTTGTCCGAAAGAAATGGCTTGTTCGTCCTCAACACCAAATCATTCATATCTTCAGAGAAAAATCTTCATGGTCAATGGAATCTTCACCACTGGTGCAGAAAACACCCCACAACTCCACAAGCCGTTCCGGGGACAAATCTGTTGATCAGTGATTCAGATTTCTCTGTTTGGACCAACACATGTCTGTTTGCGTTGTTTTTGTCTTTTTACACAGAGCGCGGGTGAAGATTTGGGAAGAAATCAATGAGCTGTATCAATTACCGGACGGACAGATCGATGGGACGTGCAGCTGAAGAGGAATCAAGAAGTGGAACGTTCAATATTAGCATGATCAACAGCGGTGGAACGGGCGGGCGTGGAGGGAGAGGGCGCGGGAGGGAGAGCGCGACAGCGTCGTCACAGCTTCACCGTGTGTCGAAGCCCCTAATCCTTCTCTCATTAAGCATCTTCTCTCATTCCGTTTGTCATCGGCGCATCCATTACCATTCAGGTTCCGCGAATATCAATTTTGTGAAAGAGACACGCATTACACAGGTATCTACTTTCTGCTGCAGAAATGAGACGATCGATGGTTCCAGAATGACATCCTTAACCCGCTAATAGTTTTCCTACCTGTGAGCATCTGTCATCCTCCATTTGCTCCTGAACGACCTGTGTCTACACTCTAATGGAAGCCCGTTCAATGGGCGAGGCTGGTGTTGCGGTTGATGTCCACAAATTGCAATTTAAGCAACATCAGTCAACGCGACACACCACCATTCGAATGAATAAATAAAATTTGCACCTGGTAGAATCTCCCCCTCTGCCGCCCACACTTGTGCAAGCGGCAAGCGTTCTATCTCGACAAGTTCCGGAGTGCATTCTGAGAGCATGTGCACCACAAGGCAAACATCTGAGGCAGTGTCGGGGCCAGGACCTGTCTTTTGTGTTCACCATCTTCAGTTCAGACTTTTTGTTCGACTTTGACAGATTATGACCTGCAGATCCGCTGTCAAGGTCCCTGACATGTCGCTTCTGTGTTGGTTTTGGTGTGAGGATCAGTCCTCCTGCGCGGTCGTTTTTCTCTCTGCACAAAAAGGAAAAAAAATTCTCTTGTTTTTCAAATGCAAGCTCCACTTGTGCGCTGTCAGACCAGCACCGTTTCTTCTGTGTTAGTTCGGAAGTCTTTTGCACTGCCACGCCACCAAAGGCCACGGCGGCGATCAGTGAAACTGACGTTTGTCCATTTGACGGAAGCTTGTGGCGAGGGGGCGCTGCTACAATGTCCGTTGTTTCTTTTCGAACAGTGTGTGTGTGTGTGTGTGTGTGTGTGTGTGTGTGTGTGTGTGTGTGTGTGTGTATGTGTTCAAGCAGATCTCGCGTTTCGCCATGCGGGACCGGCGGACGGGAAATGGTGTGGAACCGACTCCGCAAAGCTTGGCAGTGTGGGAATGCCGCCAATCACGTGTGATAATAGGTGCGACAATTGTTACCAGCAATTCCCGACATTAAATTTTAATAATTAATCAGCCTGGTAAAGGCGGTTTTACGCTTCACGCACCACTTCACTGATCCAGACACAAAGCGATCACAATCACAAATACAAACAGCCAGATTACGTTAATAGCTTTTCAATGATCTCAATGTCCCCACTGATTTACCAGGCAAATTGTCATCGATCTGACTCCTCAACACCGAACTTCCTTGTCTGAAGAGGAATCAAAATCCAGGTCGTCAGTCGACCACTCCAAGCACCAACTGTAGGGTGGGATGGAAGTCAGGACGGAAACTGAACATTCAAATTTGCACCTTTTTCCTGTCACGTGGCAGCGTCAATCGCGGCAACAAAATTCCCTTTCGATGGTCAGAATCTTAAGAATCTTGAAATGGAATGTTGAAACTCTGCAACTGAAACTCTGAAAATCTTGAGTAGGAGCAACATCGAAACTGAGAAGCAGCACCTCACTCGCATGGTGGAGAATTTGACGGCAGTGAAGACGCTGGCCAGAGCCTTTGCCACATCAAGTGAGAGAGGACGAATCCGAAGCCTGAAATTGAAGTTGAACAACAAGAGCACTTTCAAACATAGACTCCACATCTCACTGGTTGAAAAAAGCAAAGGTCGATTTGTTCCGCGCTCAACTGCAGGCAAATCGGTTTTGGGATGGCGACAGACTTGATTGAGTCAAAAAGCTCAGGTTCTGCTGCAAATCTAGAGAGTCGAGTCTGATCGCAGGGCGATTACAACTCAACCGCGCTCACTCCTTTGATGGCAATCTCAAGCAATTCAATCACGTTCTGCCTGTTTTCTTATGTTTTCCACAGGAATCAGGAGAAATCACTTTAAGACTGGCAGGTCAGTGATTCTGTCCAAAGGTGATGATCAAAGGCTCGGAATAATCGTGTAAGTCAAGTTGGCCAGGTGTGCCCCAGCGCCTGTTCGGCGGTGCGGCAACTCGTTTAACGCCCGGCTGCAGTTTTCCATCTCGCCTTCACTGCATTCCAAGTGAAGCATAAAACACTGGAAAATTACAGGTGCTTAGGTCTAAATTCGGTTGCCAAGCAACAATGAAGGATTGCCAGGGAAACGATTTCCATTGGTTCAAGCGTAATTGCTCTCTGTGACAGAATTTCTTTGATGACTTGTTGAACATATTCGGGAGAAAATTGCCAATTGCTGTTTCGCTCTGCAGAGTTCCAGTGCACGCACGGAATCCAACTCAATGCCCTTCCACAACACACCCAAAAAACAGTGCGTGCGCCTTCACGACAAACCGCTTCAACGACTGAACTTCCCAGCCTCATGGGGCCGATCTCGCCAAAAGGTCAGTTTTTGCTGTCGCCTGCCTGAAATTTGTGACATGCATGACATGGTGGGACAGCCTCGACCAAAACAATGCGTCCACCAAAACTCCCTTCGCCCTTCGTTTGCACACCAATTCCACGCCTCAGATCTCGAAGAAGACAGGAGCAAGGTCAACAAAGCTGCAACAACTTATTTTTGGAGCTTTCCGAACTCAAGAATTGTGTCGGCCAGAAGGAATCGCCACGAGAAGTATCGACGGCCTCTTTTCTGCTCTACCGAATCACATTTTTCAAGGTCCATGAAATTTGGGTACAAGAAACTGAATGTCAGGTTTGTCCAAGTGACAGTCTGTCAACAAAAGTGATGAAACGAACACCATATCAGCGTGGTGTCGGACAACGACTGAAGCAGGTCACAGCCCAGCGCTGTGCGCATCTTGCACCTGCAGAGCCCAGAGATTTGTTGCGTCCGCATCCGGCACAAAGCGTGTCCACCGCCATGCGTGAAACAATAGATCGTCTGGCGACAAATTACAACGACGATTTACGTGCGCCCGCCATTGTTCCGGACGCTGGCTTCTAATCGCATGCTATCCGTAATGCATGCCCCAAAGCGCACGCTCGACTCAAGTTTCGCAGCGCAGCCTTTGTCCGCCATGATTATCGTGCCTGCTCGTAATTAAACTGCGCACGTAATGAACAAAGTGATCACAATGGACATTACAGGCGCTAATTATCAGCGAACCAGAACCGTGTTCTTCCAAGTGCAGGTTGACTGTAATGCGATAGCCTCTACCTGCAGCGTGACTGGTGACAAAAAGCGTTTGGATGCGCTTTGATTTTCAAAACGAGAAAGTGCGTGCGAGTGAAGAAACCAAGGTTGTTCTGTGTCCGCTTGGGAGTTGCTCAAAATTTAAGAGGGAAGCCCAAATTTGCCAAACTGAAAACTTCAATGCGCCTGTGAAGACGTTGTTGCAACGGCAACGACCGCGCGAAAAACAGTTTGTCCGTGGAACAGATCGATCAGCGTGGTCACTTTTTCAGTGGTATTCACTTCGTAGTAACAACGCTTGTTTTGCGACAATTTCAATAAAGTTGCTGAATTCATCAAGCATGGCCTCCCTCCGGACCACCAGCATCTTGGGAAAAGTCAGTCACAGCAACAAAGCTGCCTTTGATAATTTCAATGTCACCGCAAAAGTAACAATGAGGGCGTGACAGGCAATAATCAATTAGATAAATGCGCGCAATAAGTTTTGCACAAAATGCAATAAAGCGGAGCGGAGAGCTCTGGTTGCTGGGTGCGTGACAGGGCGTCGTCAACTGCACGTCTGCGATACGAAGAGACTTCCTGCACGGCGCGTCCCGCACAACAATGCGCTGATGCGGGGCCGGCCCCGTGTCAGCCGCACGACGTGTCGCCCAGGCCTTTTGTGGAGCTGGATCTGACAAGCATCATTAATGCAGTGTTAATTGTGAGTGTCGATGGCAAAGCTGTATTTAGGAGGGGTGCACCGATCACAGACAGTGTTCTTTTGTGACTTTAAGCCTGAGCCAAGCTGAATGTTGCAGTTTGATTCAAAGTGATACCCTAAATGAAAGCTTGCATGTGTGGCTCGCGCACAAAGAAATCTCCAAAACCGTTTCCTTGTTACGATGTGCGATATGAGGGAGGCATTGCGAGTCCACAAAGCGCGAAAGTGACAATTACCAATGCGTTTCGAACAGTGTCCATTTTCTGTGAAATTTCCTTGATTCATCATGTCGTCAAGTCACACAGCCCAATTTGCAAGTGGGTCTCCCTCGTGAAGCTGCGCTCGTTGAAAATTGAAAGCGCACGATTTTACCAAAGATAGCGGCACGCCCTTCCAAACAGCCACGAAAAACCTTACAGACAAAACAGGGTCACGCAGCTAGCTCCAAACACCAAGGTAAGAAAACACATTTCCCGATGAAGTTCACAAAAAGAGTTACAACAGGTCGAAACCTCATCCGTGAAATATCAAGGGGCAAAAACTCACATTTTGACCGTAGGCAACAGTCGTGTCGCGTGAGTGCGCTTGCGAGGTGCGTTCAAGTTTGTTCAGGGCTGGAGTCTTTCTTCGCCCAAATCACACCCACCCGATCCTCAGACCTCCTCTGCGAGCATCTCCTGGATCTGCTCCACACGCACGATTGCAGGGGTTTCCACAACCCTGAAAACCATTTTGCCAGGCGTGACAGACCATGATGAAAAACAAACCCCCGACACAAAGTCCCAAATCGCATGCATTCAGTGAAATGTGACGGAAACACAGCGTGGATCGCCTTCGATCCGCCGAGTTGTCATCGATCCAACGAGCAAACATGGACCGTGAAATCAAGGCCATTTGCACACAAACGAACGTTGTCCAAACTCACCGCTTCGAACTCAGTGAAAAAAGGACCAGGATAAAATCGTGGAAAACTAGATGCAAATCTGATTTTGAAAGGAACTCTACCGGTTCTCGTTTTCCTCTCGAAGACCAAGCCATTGTTTGGGCGGGATGGTTCATTGCAAACTTCAACAGGATCATTGTAATCTTGAGATGATGTGCTTTGGACACCCCCGTTCAGTGTGGAGGACGCCAACAAGGTCTAGTTTCCGTCTCTGATTCACAGTGAACGTGCCGACCAGCGAAACAAAACTGGACCAGCCTTCCGGAACTGAAGCACATGTCGAGCGAATCTGGATTGACCAGAAACGTTGCAATGGCAGTCACTTCGTGACATCGGGTTTTCAGAAAAGTCTTCTGCGATATCGATCAAGCACTGCAATATTTAGAGCCTAACTGCAGATAAAAATGCATCTTCGGAGCGTCTCTGCCGATCCATGCATGAATGACACAAAAGAAATCAATGCTGGAAATCTTGGTATCGTAGAGATGGAATGGTAATTTCTCCAAAATCGATACCAAGAGGCGGTTGGTACGAAGTTTGTACTTCACAAAATCGAGACTCCAACATTTCTGCTCCACCGCACCCGTCTGAAGACGAATGTCTGAAGACACGGCACAGAAAAACAACACTGCCCCGTTCAAGATCCACGTTTGAAAAGAAACTGAAAGCAGATGTGCCAAAATAATTTGTTGCAACCCAATTTGTTCCTTGGAAAACTGCATGGAAACTTCACGTCCGCACGACTTTTCACGAACAATGAAAAGCCAAGCTGAACCAAAAGTGTTCACAAGAGACCAGAGATCAGGCTGAGCACGATTTCTGGTGACGCGCGACTAACACTTTTTTTCGAACATCTTTCAAAATTTGCTGGTCCTCGAAGCGGAGGCAATACCAGCAGTTCTTCCAGAGGGTCAGAAAGCTTCTTACCAATTACATTTCACAGGAGATCTCACATTTGGATTGCTGTCCCAAGAAAGGTCAGATTCTATCCTAAGTTTACCCACAGCCAGATTTTGCAAGATTCACTTCCACGGGGACGAGTCCCGAGAGACTGATTTCTGGCCCTTCAAATCTGTGGCCAGGCTTCGAGATTTTGCCGAGTCCCAATTCGTGTGGGTGGACGGTCCTGCCTGGCAGACTCTGATATTGTTTCGTTCCATTTAGTGGGGGATTGGGGTTTGTTACAACTTTTGCACCGGCGAAACGAAATGGGGAGACACCCCAGATTTTTGACACTGGGGAGAGGGGCCAATCAAGCACACCTTCTGGACCTTTGGAAAAGCGGGATACATCGCACGCGCCTCGCATGCAGCCCTGCAATTGCTGAATCACGGGTCAAGCTGCTGAGGTGGGCTCTCTTTCATTCGTGCAGATTCTCCAAAGACTCATTTGAATTTCTGAAATGCAATGGTCTTCTTCAAACAAAAGGAAGCACAAAATCCCAGACGAAAGAGAACTTTGGGAGACAATGATCAAGTGTACCTGGACTACGCATGCTCGTCACCTCTGGTACGTTGCGCATCTCAAGAGCGCTTTCTTCAGATCGCACAAACAGGGGGAAAATCGCTTGTGCCTGGTTTTGGAGAGATTTTCACATTCACCGATGTTGCTGCACCCATATACGTGCGCAAGCTGCCAGAATTTTTACACCTCCTCGAGCGATATGAGCCATGAACACTCAATCGACTGCAAACACTTGAGAAACCCCGCACATGCACGTTTCGCGGAGCCGAGGAAATAATTAATGGAAATGATGCCACGGACGGATTCATCTCTTTCTACCTTTGCCGGGGAGAATCTGTTCTGCTGGTGCCTCCAACCGGAAAAACCACCCAAATGGAAACTAATGCAGCGACTGCTTCAATGAAATTCGATCCGCGCTATCTGGAAGCAGCACAAAATAAGATGTTCCCTTGTTACTTTCAAACAACTTTTCAAGCCATAAAACCCGCCGCTTTCGATTCATAGTCACTCACATAAATACTCACGCCTCACCATCCGCATTTCACGACAAAACAAAAGCTGGCCGGGTAGCTGGAAACAAAATTTATATTTTTCGCACGAGTTACAATCAGCGACAGCACAAAGGCAGCAGGTCGGTTGCCTATGCGCCGACGGGGAATTAGTTGCAGTGGAAAATCCAATGCGGCTCCTGCAGCTTGTTACGCAGAGATATGCTCGGCCTATTTTCAACCTGATGGCTGATCGTGACAGCATCTCCTCAAGCGTGAAACCCCTCGTTCCTGCAGCAAAATTGCGCCGCGGTCCTGGACATTCGCTCTCTCCCTTCGCAATTTGTACGAGCAGGACGACGAATCTGTTTTCAAGAACAAGCGCACAATCGGCTGTTTCAGACGCAAGAGAATTATAAAGCTGAGGAAATGACAAAAAAGTGAAAGAGCATTGCAAAGCCCAGTTCATCCCGAAGTTTCTGTCCATACAAGTATCAAGCTCGTATATCCCTTGCCTGCATGTGATCTTGTGGGTTGAGACTGTGGCAATAGTTCTTGACACACAGTGAGAAAGTCCAAAAACGCATTCCAAACTTTTTTTTCTATTTCTCCAGCTTTCTTTGAATTCTTCCCAGACTTGTCTGTTTTTTGACTGTTTTCCAAACAATTTTTTTTTCACGCTTTTCGAACTGGAAAGTGCTTTCGTGATTTCAACAGGTTGTGGAAACCTGCCGAAGACTCGGCAACACCCAGCACACAGACAGACAAAAATGTCTTTTCGCAGGAAAGAACGGAGATGTGTCCACTAGATCTACGAGAGCCAAGTGCTTTGACCAGAATTCTTGCCCTATCTTGGTCTGAAACTACGAAACAAAGGCGGTCCTGAACTTCCGCGCGTGACGGATCAACTGTGGGCACAGGGCAAAGTTTAATTTTTCTGCAAGCCGTGCACATCTAGACTTCAACACAGCGAATACAGACCGACAGTGTACTTCTGCGCACGAAGGTATCTCAATGGGGCTTTGCAAATCCAAAACAGGTCCTGCATGCTTCTCTTCGGTCAGCCCACTGGCTCCATTCGAATAAAGGTTTCCTTGGGGTCAGTGACACCTCCATCTCCCAATTTGGCTGCTTGTGTATTTTGCGTTTGTTGCGGGTGGCAGGAGCACCAGAAAGATGACAGAAATGGAAAAGTCAAACCTGAAGAATCACATCAACTCATCCCACATTCTTTTTCCACGTACACAAGCAGTTGCTGGTCAGGAGGTACATCTTCTCTGGGCTGATATCTGAATTACACATTGTGTGGCAAGGCAATTTTTTCCGGTGGCCCAATGAAAGTTGGGCCAACAGAAACCAAAGAAATGCCCCACTGAATGAGCCATCCCCGTTGAAAAGCATTGGGAAGGGTCGCTGCGTGGTGCAGTCAAAGTGTACGAGCTCAGCGTGATCGAATCCTTCACATGAAAGCAGCTGTCTTGACTTCACACTGATTCTGTTTCGAGCAAGAATTCAGTCACGAAGTGCTTTGTGGAGATGTGACAATGACAGCACTGCTCTGCAATGGTCATGCAGCAGTTGCGAGAGCACGCATGAAGAACAGTTCACCTGTCACATTCCTCAGGCAGAACTGTCTTGAAGTGCAGCTTTATTGATCAACGGTAATGTGAGACAAAGTGACATTCACGCCACAAGAGCGGAAATTTGTTCTGTGACCCCAAGAAATTCCCGAAAATCTCGCCAGCAACAGGTTTACTTGATTTTTCAGGAACAGCAGGTGATTCCTGCTGAAATCTACGAATTGAAGAAACAGAAGCATGTGGTCCACGTTTTTGTCCAACTCGCTTGTCCAAATAGAAAGACGGTGCTTGGTCTGCCAGAAAAATTCCAAGGACAAAGTGGCCACGGTTGTAGCATGACGGGCTGGCTGAGTCATCACCCGTCTGTGAAACCATTGGATTTCCTCCCATCTGGTTGTAGAAATTCTCCACGTCACAACACAGAATATTTTTTCAAATTTTTTTGAAACAAATGGGAGAGCTGCACGTCGACACCGTGGTCGGGAGATGGATGCAAAGGTGATGCGTACGTGGGGGAAAAGGAATGTATCATCGCGCTCCAGCGCTCGCGAAAATGAAGCAGCTGCGATGGTCAACGTTGCAGCACTTCACGCCCTGGCGCCCAGGATTGAATAGGACAAGGGGATCCCGCTTCATTTCTTCAGTTGCCACGGCAACGGTGATGGCTAGGGGGAAGGCGTGTGTATCTAATCGTGACAGGCATGCTGCAGGTTTTATAACTGGGTTTTCTGGCAGGTTGCACACAGCTTCGCTGATGGCCTCTCGAGGCTGTCGAAGCAGCCAAGCGAGGTCCACTGAACCTGAAGCTTCAGCAGCTACAATCAACATACTGAGCACATTTCTACTCTGGCCCGATCTCTTTGCCGTGTAAAGTGGATCCGACTTGCACTTTAGTGCGTGCAATCACTGTATTTTTACAATTTTACACAAATTTCCCAACGAAAAGAAAAACCAACCCCAACCAAACCCAAAAGCCCACTTCTTTGGGGAAATCTTTGCAAATACAGCTGTCAAGGCTCAGTCCATGGACCTCGTCAGATGGAGCTCAAATCGTTTGGTTTCTTTCACACTGCAAGACACAAGAAGAGTGTCGCTGGTCTCGGCACTCCTCGCATAAATAATTGGTGCCCGTGAAATCTGAAGCGCGCAGGGACCCATCTGTCACAGCCTGACATCACAACAAAAACGTGAGTGATCAATGAAGCAGAAAAGAAAAGTTGGGCGCTCGAGTGTGAAGCATGAAGCGCCGGGATGAGTCAGGCTCTCACGGCCGAGTCCTGGTTCACATTGAGCCCGTCGAGCGTTGAGTCCCTGCACAAGTCAATGGGTTGAGCGCCGGCTCTCTGCGGGGCGGCGTGCGCTCTGCGCCACCTGTGCCTACCCCAACATTTCTCACCGCCGCGCTGCCTGCCACGCCGCGAGAATCTGTGCCATTCACTCGCAGATGACTGGGCGTCGACAATAATGAAGACACGCATGCATTGTGACAAGACAAATTTGCTGCCACACGCAACATGCTTTGTCCACAAATGACACAAGTTTAATTTGTACTTACACAATGGAAGTGAAATTCTTCGATTTTCACTGACACGCAACAGTTCTTCGCGCGAAGAAGGCCTACAATTGAAATTGTAGTTTGCACCATAAGTTTCTGGAGATGACAATCTTTCTAAAAAAAGACGCAATTTTAGCCCAACGACAGCAAAGGATGCACTCTTGTCAATCCATCTGATCTGAAAAATACACTGACATCAGACCAGTCAGTTCATCTGCCCAGCTCATTCGGTCTCCTCTTTCTTTGAAAGCAATGTGCCCTCTCCTTTGAGTATCGCTGGCTTGTTCAAAAACAGGAAGGGCTTGCAGTTCTGTTTTCATTCAACACAGGCGGGACAGGTGGAATTTTTTCTTTCTGAATTGGAAAACGCAAAATGCGCACTGCACCAACCTGGGTGTTCTCATAAACAGCAAAAACAAAACATTTTGCCGGTTTTGGTAGTCAAGCTGGTGCGTCGCTTGCCTGCAAACAAAAATTACAAATCAATCACCATGACAGGAGAAGCACAATACACCTTCGGAAACACTAGCCACAAAGAACAGTTCTGTCGCAGGTCCGCTGCTTTTCTTGGAAGTTTCCGCAGATGTCCACGTCAGCGTGGCACATTCTGCTGAGGAAGGGCGCTGATCAAAGTTTCATGAGAAGCACACTTTCTGCTTGGATGGACGTGTCCAGCTCAATATTCTCATCGCCCTTCTGCAATTAGTCGTTCCACGGCAAAGACGCCCTCACAGGACTGCAGGAGAATTACTTGAAAATGGAACAGACAATGTTGCCTTGTTGAAAATGGAAATGTGGACAAGTTCAATTGCCGCGACATTTGACGAAGTGCACGCCATGCAGTGGTAACACGGAGTGCACCGATTTCTCCGGATTTGTGCCACAAGCGAAACACACTTGAACAAGAATTGAATTCAATCAAATGAGCCGATTTGCCAGTCGCCACGTCCTCCTCCATGTTCAAGCAAGATTGCTCAAGGGAAACAAAAGGAATCTGGGCGAAGTGAACATTCTACCAAACCAGTCATTGCAGTTTTCTTCACACTCAACCAAGCAGTTCGAGCGTGAACCATTGTGGAACACACATTTGTTGGTGAAAGAGGACACCACTCCCTGAGGAAGTAGATTCCTGACCTTCTGATCGTGTTTGCATGACTGCCAAACGTGTTACTTCAGGCAAGAGCACACATGCTGGCAGCCAGTGGCGGATCAGCCGCAGTTTTCAACGAACATTTTGTCGAATGAAGACTAAGTCGTGTTCCCAGTTGACTCTTGTTGTCTTTATTGCTGGCTGGTGATGAACTGACAAGCCTGTCACAAATCCTGGTTTATATACTCAAATTGGTTGATGCATGATTGTTATAGAATATTCCAGATTGATATAGAATAATACAGTTGTGTATGGATGGTTTGAGAATATTATGGAAGTTTATCGAATATACTACAGTTCCATAAAAGGAGAAGCATGTAGCAGTTTGCATCTCTCAAAGTCAGTGGAGCGCAAACTGTGCACAACAAGATTTTTATTCATCTCTCCATGCTTTGTGCTGATACATGTCAAGTCATGATGTGCTGCAGCCCATTTTGGGAAAAACACCTCAAAGCAAACATGAAATTTTTTGTTTGACAAGAAAACAATTTTTGAACAGAACAACTGACAAATTAAATGTTCTGTCAACATTGAACTGCATCCAATTTGATCAACATCTTTGACATTGATGTCTGAATTGCAAGTGCAGTATCTGAATCAGCCAGAGGCTTGGGATGAGCCGGACTTACTTGTTCCATCAGATTTGACTGGCCCTGAATGCATTAGATTGATTCATTGATTCCCACGATTATACAGCTGAGGAACTAAAAAATACCTCCAGGGAGGTTGCGCAATTTGCACCCCATTATCACCCACAAGAAACCAACATTCCAAAGTTGTGCACTTTGAACAAAATCCTTCCTGCCACACAATGTTACACCAAGCCAAAATCTTTTTACCAAATAAGAATAAAATTGAACCCCATTTTCATTGAAAGAGTGAACTTGGGAACTCATTTGGCCCACACCCAAATGGAACAAATTTCACCAAATGGAACTTTTACACATTGTTTCACAACAATCTCCACATGTCAACTGAAAGAATTGCCTAGTATCCATTTTTAAATTTTGTATAAAAATGACTTTTCAACCCAAACTTTAGCCCCACCTAAAAATTTTCAAAAATCAAAATTGAATGTTGCCACTCAAATCCCCATATAATATATTACATTTCACCAATATACTTCCTTCACAAAATAAATATTGGTGCTTCTGAGATATGGAGACATTTCTACATTTACACCACACTTTATCGACACTTTCAAATTTGAACTTTTTGACCTCAGTAATGCAAAAATTTGAATTTGACAAACTCCTTCCTCACACATTATCCCCAGCCCAAAATGAACCAAAAGAGCCCAAAATATATCCAATCAATCCTCATCTTCACCATCATTTGAGCCCAAATCACACAACCCACCTCAAATCACCCAAAAAACAAGGAATTTGTTGCGGGATGGGGTTACAAGTTTTTACAGAAGCATTGCCAACCATATTCGCTTGTGGTACAACTTTCTGTTGAGATCATGCTGTGTTTCAGGTGTGGCTACAAATGCACAACAAGAGCAGCGACAGCTGACTCTCTGCAATGGGAATCTGCTGGCACCAGTTGACATGGACAGTGGTGAAGGCTCCGTGATAGACATCATAGAAGTGACCACTGGTGTTAGGCCACCAACACCCAAACCACCAAGGGAGTACAGAGCATGCCCCTCTCTGGTTTGGGACACATATCTCTGTGAACCTCAGTCCATCCCCAATGAGTACAACAGGTAAGGCCAGAAAACAACAAAATCATTTCAGCCATGACTGTGTGAGGACACAAGCGGCCTTTCCTTCACCCGGCAGGGCAGCACAATTCATACTCGCATGTTTGTTTCAGTTGTCACGGTCAGCAGAGCTGCACATTTCACTGGCGTGGCAAGGAGATTTGCTATGGCTGGTGGTAGCAGATGATCAACATTACTTGTGCATGCTACACGTGTGAGCTTCTTGAGAAGTCCTCATGGTGGGATCGCCTGAGCAGCCACGGGAGCTGCTTCTTTCTCACATTCAATCAAGTCTCTACACACCTGGACTATCACTTCAATATTCCATGGAGACAACTGGCCTTGCTTGAGCTGTGTTCACTGAAACTTGGTAGATTTTCGTGAAGAAACCTTCTTCTGACAGTCCCGTTAACTGTGTTTGTCTTTTTTTTCCACAGTCCGTCCCGGCCTGACCTTGCTCCCATTCAAATGCTTTGAGTCAGATAAGTCTGGTTGTGTATCTTCCTGAGCCTGAGTGACTTCATTCTAACAAAAGAACTGAAATGATAATTTTGGTAAACTGCCCATCCACCAGGTCCAAACCCTTCGTCCAACACACAGCCATTTAAATCAACTGAGCCCTGGGCTCCCTGATGTTCCCATTTTGTCTCATCCACAGTGGATGTTCATCTCATAGTCACATGTAGGCTGAGTCCTACAATAACATTGGATACGGAGCCCTCTGTGAGTTCAGATCTCTGGGGTCCCTCAGTGTTCACATGTCTGAACCCAGCTTCTCCGTTTGTGACCTTCCCACATCATGATCCCAAGGTCACAAAATGATCTGTTTTCCTTTGTTTTAGTGTTCCTTGTCCCCTCCCATGACCCCTACTGAATCTGCTGGAGCAACAACAACCACCCAAGTGACTCCTGCATTGTCAGGCAGCGACCATGTCAACTCTGGAGACAAGTCCGGAGAGTCCAGTTCCAGCAGTGAACAGATTCTAATTTTGCTGACAAGGAATGTTTTGGGGTTGCTTTCCTGAAAAAATGGGGTTGCTGTCCTAGATTATAATTGTTGATACACCACGGAATCCCATTTTTGGAAAAAAATAATCTGTTTGCAAGAAACGGGAAACACACTTCAGTTTGATCTATTTTCGGACACACCAAAAGACACAATTTTCGCCTCAAATAGACCCAGTTCGGAATCAAACTGGCCTCAGGAACGGGGACCTTGGTTTCACCAGCAAGGGGTGGGGTAGCCCATTCGAACCAAGGCTTTGTTTGCACTTGGTACTGCCATGAAAGAGTTCAGTTCAAGCTACTTTCCATCAGAAAAGCTGAATTATTCACTTCAGTCTATCACAAATCTCTCCGTTTGTATGGGCATGCAAACATGCCTTGTTCATCTTGTATGAAAGGTCCATCAGAGCAACAGAAATCATTTTGACAAATGAGGTGCTCTTCCTCCCTCTATTGTTATCAATATCAAAGCAGCTTTGTCTGTTTCTCCTTTTGTGGCTCTTGAGTGTCTGATGGCAAGGGAAAAAGCTTTTGAATAATTGAGTGGTGTTGATGGAGCTACTGATGTGTTTTGTAGTTGACTTACACATGTCCACATCAGTCATTGCAAAACTTAATGTACACTAATGCACCAAGCCTGCAATACCCATTGTACTCCCATACAAACTGAGAGACAAAGGAGCCCCTAGTTCTAAAAGGTTGCGCCCTATTTGTGATGGGCAAGTTGTAGTCTGGAGATGAAGAGCCCGTGTGTTAATGGATCTGGACTTCACATGCATGGGATTGGGCCTGCACAAAAATGTAGGACTGGTGGGACTTTGTTATTTTGGTTCAAACTGGAGATGACCTCAAATCAGCCACGGAGAAGTTTACACATGTAGTTTCCCAGAAAATTGACCATATACATTGGTGGGTCCAGGTGCCATTGGGGCAAATACCAACTGAAGGAGTTTTCACATTGTGTGACGAGCGGTCATGTTTTGGGGGGGGGGGGTGACATCAAATTTTCACCATTGGGTTCAATGCTTCGCTTTCACGAGGCATCATAAAGATGACTGCACATCACTAATTGATGTGAAAGCCCCTTCAATGGGCCAAACATTTTCAGGTGATCTGAGTATGTTATTCCCTCGGGCTGCTGGAAAGCTACCCCAAGAAGATAGCACCATGCACAAGGGCTACAGAACACACACACACACCCATGTTGTGGGGACTGCCGGGGCGCGGGTGGGTGTGTCCCACACATACACGGTACATACTCACACATCCCCCTTCTGTCCCTCTTTATGACACAGCTGTGCTGAACAAAACCAGTCATGAAACATTACCCAAAGGTTTACCACCCTCTGGCCTGAACAACTTGCCCAAGCCCATGAACTTGAGTTAGACTATCGCTGTCCTACAACCCAAACACCAAAACTGTGGACGTCAGACCCTGATTGAGACCGGAGACTCCAGGCACACCTGTATGAACCCTGACCCCAGATAGGCCTGCCCTCTGTTGCTTGGTCCCAGATCTGCTGTAGGCTTGTTCTGTGCCTTGATCTTTCACAATTTGAGAATGCTAAAGAACTGGCTTGGCCTGCCATGACTAAAAACAACCAGAAGAAATACTTCCTGCTTGTTTTCCAGGAGGTATTTGATAGTTCTGGCAGTTTCTCAGTCCTGAAGATTTTAGGATACTTTGCTGATGTCAGCAAACCATGAATGATCAGCAATTGGTTCTTGAGACATGGGATCTGCTGGAAGAGCCTCTGTGTTTCTTCTATGAAACCTGAGTGTCCTAGGTTCATCATGTCTCTGGTGAACCATAACAATGGAGGTTCCTTTGAAAAGGTTGATCCATATTTTGAATCTTGGTCTTTTTTCAAACCATGTCCTGTGCAGTGGAAATGAAAACATGCAGGGTAATATTTGAATATCCCAACAACAACAAAGTGAAAAGAATAGTTTAAATGTTTATTAGCTCAAAGTATAACCAGTTGTGACTGTGTATAAGCAAATAAGACTGTCCATCAATACCAATCACAAACCATTCAAAGTCAAAACTGTCAAGTTCAAAATTCATGATCAAATTTTACAATGGGATATTCCTGTACTCAACCATATGAGTTGTACAGAAGTTGAACTTGTTCCAGACTCAACTCCCAGAGCCAGATGTACATCTCATCCACACCTATCTCAGTTCCATTGGTCTCAGCCAGTTGCACCTTTGAGTCATGTATGCTAGAATAGCCAGTAGATGATTTACTTTGTAATGCCAAAACCACAGCACCATCATGATGCACTGTCATATCTTGACCCTGAGAGACTCCATGCATAACCACCACAATATGAATCCACCCACAGGTCCAATATTTCCAACCATAAAACTTGCTTCCTGAGCCAAGAAACCATTGGTATCTATAAACAAGAAAATGTGAGACAATTTATGTCAAAACTAAAACTCAAAACAACTCACTTTTTCTTGAATTGTTATATTGCCATTGTTTTTTTTTGCCCAATAATAATTCTTTATCTTTCGCAGTGCTCAATTTGGCAAGTTTGAATTGCAACAAAATGTGGGTGAAACAAAGCAAAAGTAACTCACTCATATCTGACGCCACTGCATGTAAGGGCAAGTCCCATTTCAGAATCATACAACCATACAGAACACCCTGCACAGTCAGGGTTTTTCACCCAGAAAGCAAAAGTGGCCCCTCCCACATCCCCACTTTTTATGAGTGAGAGTGTGGCCCCAATGGAGAGTACAGGTCCAGTGTTATTCATTGAAATGTACTTGTTTATCTGCAAATACAACAGTTTGACAGAAAATAACATTGCCTGATAAAATTCTGAATTTGTGCCAAGCAAGTGGCTGAAAAATAATACACAGAGGGATTTATGATTGTTTGTCGAACTTTCCCAACAGATGTCCCAAAAACTTCTTCCAACAAATTATTTTCAGCTTCTGCTCCAACTCTCAAGAAACTCACTGACCTTCCCTCCATCTATGATCATGTATCCATCCATATCCATATTGCTGTAAATAGCATCAAAATCATTGTAGTAAAATGATGGTTTCAAAACAGGAGGTAAGTTTCCTTTGAACACATCTCTGTCTGCATCAACAATGGGTATGGAGGATGGAGAAGTGGCTGAAGTTTTGTGGATTGCAAGACATCTTCCAGTTCCTTTGTTAACTTCAAATGCAAAACATGAGGAATCCTGAGAACAACTGATTGCACATCTGAAGCATGGAAATCATGAAAAAGTGAGACAGCAATATGAACAAATGAAATTTTCCTCCAGCAAATTCACATTTCAAGAAGGACATGGCCCAAGCTGAAAACCCTGTCTTGTTTTATCCATTGCTTACTTTAGTTGTGAAGTCCCTGAGATATTTCCATGATAAATACCATGGAATGGAGTTGCAATTTGTGTGAATTTATCCTTCAGTAAAGGCTGAGCAGAAGTCAGAAAGTGAAAAACCAGCAACAAAAACTCAAATACTTGCAGCAATTTGCCTAACATTGCTTTGGAGGTACTCAGCAGAATCAGTAGCTCACAAACATCCCCATTGTGGATTCTGAAATACCCAACACACACTGAATATGAAACAAAATAAACAAGTAGAAAATAGAAATGTTTTAGAAAATCCTGTGCACCTCTTTCTTGATGAACTCTTTGCTTGCAGATAAAATTGTCAACTTGGGTTGTCCAGGAACGAGTTTCTCCTCAAGTCTCACAATCTGTGCTCCCGAAAAAGAGTGTATTCAGAAGAGAGGAAAAGCGTAGAAGGGAAATGTGAATAATTGAAGCCTCCTGAGTACATAGATTTCTTTGGGCACTGGTTGTTTGAATGGCTTTTGGCACAGAGATGGTGTGCTGGCATCAACAAAGAGAAGTTTCTCTTGTTGGATGACAAAATCCATTGTGACATGAAGTAGCTTCATTGGTATCTCTAATGGGTTGTTTGGCAGTGTCTCACTATCTTTATTGTCTCTCTGCCTATCTCTCTTGCACTCCTTGAACCAAATAAAATGCGTTGTTGGATAGAACACTCCCAAGTTTGAGTGAGCTACAAATCTGGTGTTTGAACCTTGCATTGCATTCAAAGATGTGTGTCCTCCCTCAAAATCAAGTCTTTGTCTGAAGAGTTGTCAATCTCCTGGCTCTTCTCTCTCATGTCATTTGGGCTGGTGCATTTGTAAGGTTCTGTCTGCAAGTCTTGTGAGCAGATGGAAAGGGTGTGCCTGGTGGGATCCAGATTGTTACTCGCATGCCTTGTTCCCCACATTGTAGCTCCCAATGGATGTGATGAAACAACTACAGACAACATATGGCTGTGAACTTGCTGCACCTGCCCAAAATGGTGAGAGCAACAGAAATCTGGTGTTTGGACCTTGCATTGCATTCCATGCAAGATGTGTGTCCTCCCACCAAGTCAAGTCTTTGCCTGAAGTGTTATTCTTTTGGCTCTTCTCTCTCATGTCATTTGACTGGGCTGGTGCGTTTGTAAGGTTCTGTCTGCAAGCCTTGTGTGCAGATGATAAGGCATCTGTGGGGTTGTTGTGCCTGGTGGAATCCAGATTGTTACTCGCATGCCTTGTTCCCCACCTGGAAGCTCCGGCGGATGTGATGAAACAACCATAGACAAAATGTGGCTGTGAACTTGCTCCACCTGCCCACTATGATGATGGAAACAGAAAGACAGGGGCTGCATGGACAGGACTGAAAGTAGTTGGGACAACACAACACGTCCACATGTCCTTCAAACATGATTTAAACACAGATAACTTCATCAAGGGTTTTCACACAGGCAGGGCGGCATCAGAATTTTGCACATCAAATTTAATATATGCCCAATGGAGAGCATCAGAGAAACCATCCAGTCCGTTCCTGGCCTGGGTCCTGGGTCAAATTTTTGACGCCGCGTCTTCAGTATGACAACTCAAATTCTCAGTTGCCATTTTCTCTACCAATGTTGCAGGAGAACAACTGCAGGCTAACACCCACAACATAACAACTTCATTCAAGAAAGGAATAAGAAAAGAACTCATTGTGGTATTGAGGGTTTGAGTGTTTTCACATTGGTGACGCGCGGGCGTTTTTGGGGCTGGCATCAAAAATTCCACCATTGGGTTCAGTGTAAAATGTTTGTCCCCGACATCAAAAATTCGACTGCCTTTCACCTATGTGAAAACCACTATTTGCTTTATCTGCTTTAATCCTCCCAGACAGTGTCATCACATACAGGGAAACAACCGTTCTGTTTCTTTTGAGATACATTCACGGTGACCAGTGTGGTCATTGCTTCGAAGGAAAGCATTGATCTCCTAACATCAGACAACAGATTCTGACTTTGTCCAAACAGACCTCGTGTGTGCAGTTGAAATGTCTTAAACTCAACAAACTCCTCTGCCCAATGAGAGAAAAGTGCAGGATCATGTCTTTCTTGTACGTACAATTTATCATATCCGAATGGAATTTTTGTGAAGATCATATTATGATCAAGAGAGGAATAGGCCTTTCCTTTTGAAACTGAAATTCACCATGTTTCAGCTTCTTGTCTTCTGTTTGAGTGTCAAGCCCCAGCACAATCAAATGCAGTCATACAATGCCTGTGCTTCAACTGAAAAACACCAGTCATGGTTCAAGCATTTTCCATATGTCTTCACCCCAAACGTGTTCCTCGTCAGAGCCAGATAACACCAGTCGTCCACCTGGGCTGACAGCTGCTTCCAACAGCAGCCCTGCAAACACAAGTCCACCACAACAGAACTGCACCATTCTCTCAGTGTGATTTCTTATTGGAATTCAGACTCCATTTTTATGTGTCTGTCTGCAGATAAGCCAGCCTTGCTCCATGCAACAGACAAAGACAGCCTGACATTTTGCAGCATGAATTCCTTGTTTTTATGCTGTTCATGTATGATTTACTTTTTCATGCCTTTGAAAATTGTACGCTGCTTGAATGGCAACAGAATACAAGAGAACATTTAGAATTCTGATTTGGGTTCACAACCCCCCCCCCATATGTCTGATTCTCTAACAATGTTCCATGTACTTACTGTCCAGAAGCTACATCCAAAGCTCACGTTCTGGTAACAGGGGTAGCCATCTCCATAGTAACATGAAGTTGCCTCCAGGGGCTGCTGCATTCCTTGAACACAGAAACATAATGAAATTTCACATTTGCTATGCCTTTCCTGTTGCTATGACACTGAGGAAACTTCAGGTCTGTAACTTAGTTACCAGTCAGCACCAGCAGCACAGACAGAAAGCATGGGGACCTCTTCATAATGTGAAGAAAGTTGTCATCTCTGCCTCCTGAAATGTTGTCATCCAATAAAACAGAGATTTCAATACAACAGCCAGTTACTCCATCTTTCTTCCTTCACAATTGAAACCAGAAAAAATGATAAATCTACAGCATGAAACTTTACAGAACCTCAACGGCACCCTCAACATGAAAACAAACCTGCTGTCAGCGTCAAACAAGTTGTCGATGACGTCAGGAACAGTTGACGTTGTCGTCACCAGGGTGAAAACATATGTTGATGCTCCCTGGCGTCCACGTGGACATTGCTAAAATGCGGAGTTTTTTGATTTCGATATGTGTTGTTTTCAAGCAGACTGCAGCACAGCAGCTGTATCTCCCTCGCATACATCAGAACAGCTGTGCTTCTTTCAGAAACAGTCAGCTATGAGCAGGACCTGCTCAGCTAAAATCATGAACAGATGGGCAACAATGAAACGAAAACACAAATATTTTAGGCCTCACCATCAAGTGAGTCAATTGTCCCAAAATAATTGTACTCGTTCTGGAATCAGTCCGTTCAAATCTCAATTCCTGCACAAAATTTGTTTTCTAACCCACATGGATCAGTCCTCTTAGAAAATCTCATAATTTTATGCATAACTACACAGAAATGAACCTAACTCTTACCCAAACAACCATTTTGAACAACTTCATAAAATCTGATATTTTAGCCCCACCTTTGACCCCACCTAAAAACCCTGCAGCACATTCATTGATGAATCAGACCTGTTGCACAAAGATCATATCCTTCAACACAAACCCAGTTCTGTTGTGATCTGTCCCAAGGTCACACATATTGAGTTTCATTTGATATTTTTTATTCAGGGTCGCTGCTGGAAAGAGATATCACCTGAAGTAAACAACTGGTGCTATGTGCGTGGTGGGAACCGTGTTGGTGGAGGAGGAGTGCCAATATGGTGTGGCTCATACTTTGGTTCAAAAGATGACACTGAATGTATCTCGTTTGCAAGCGGGTTTTCCCCCTGCATGTGACCACACCATACATACATGTCTGAATGATTAGAAAGAAACAAACATGGAAAAGACCAACACAAATGCTTTGGTCATTGTTCTGTTTTTGCTCTGATTCTTATGCATGAAATTTTTATTTGTCAGGTTTTGCCTGGAGTGGCTCTGCAGTAGTTCAAGTATATTCTGACAAATGCATTGTGCAAAATGGATGTCCCATTGACTTGAGGGTTTTTTTGATGATGTCAAAATGTTGGTTTGCATATTTGAAACTGAATCTCTGGGGAACCTCCATTGAACTATTTTTAAACATGCAGAATATAATGAAAATTTACCAAAATGGTAAAGCCATCTTCAGTTTGCTATCTGCAGTTTGACATCCACTGATAAAACAGGAATTGTGATCTGAATTTGAGTCAGCTGGTTATTTTTGCCAGCCAGTTCTGCAATGTGGTCACAGCAAACATACCAGCAGTTCTTGCTGACAGAGCCTGTGGACAACATCAACCCATGAATTTGGGGAATCAAAGGTTCCCGATGGTGTACCTGAGCCCTGATGTGTCATCCAATGTTTCATTCAATAACTCTCAGGAATTCAGTACTCCTGTCAAAGGTCTTTATCCCATCATAGAGATTTATATCCCCATTGAACTTCACATGTGCAGGTCTAAATCTTCCCCAGTGAACTGAAAAGAAACAAAGAAATCATGCATCAGTGCTTGGTGCACTGAATTTGAAGAAAGGACCACAAGACACAGGGAAAAGTGACACATTTCTTGTTTCACCAGCTTGCAACACACATCCTGTCATGGGATGGATGGCTGGTCAACTGGTCTGCATTGAGGCACTGGGTTCTCATTGATTGACCTGTATTTCCATCAACTTGGGTCCTCTCACAGGACTGAAAACACCACACAAACTGGTGCTGAAACTCTTGTTTTTGTTTGCAAGTTTTGTTTCATTTGAGAATGCTCCCTGGTAATTGCATGTTTCTGCCATGACCTGCAAACTTTCAGATGCTTTCTCCAAGACAACCCAAATGTAAGCCCACACCTGTAGTTTTGCCATGGCAACCATGACAGAGTTTAAAGATTGTAACTTCAAGATCAACAACTCAAATCTGACAAACCATAGCTTGTCCTTATCAGTTGTTGAGATATAACCATTTGCAGATTGGCAGTGAGGTCATATTTGGCAGGAATGTCAGATTTAGCAGTAGCTTGGGTTTCAGCAACAAGCATGGTTTGTGATGGTACTCATGGCCAGAGTGGGTTGCACAGGAAGGGGGTGCCTGGGAAAGGGTGTGGGAAACTTGGTCCTTTTTCCAGTGCCATCTTACCAAGGGGTACAACAGGGACATTACCCAGTGAGAACAGGAACTTTTGCACAATAGAGTCATTCAATGGGAAGGTCCAGAATGTTGCCAGAGAAGGACCCGTGGTAGTTAGTCAGGAAGAAAGAGCTGTATTTCTTAGTGTTTGAAAAGGAGAGACACTCACCACTGAAGGATACAATCAAGGGCCAATTTTCTGGTGTAGGTTTTTGGTCCTGTCTGAAATGTTGACCCAAACTGCTGCACTCTGTTTGCAAAGCACAAATTGCACATCAATATTTGTCTGGCCCAGTTCATACTGGAAGCTGAAGGTCTGACATGTGCAAATGAAGATCAAACTCATTAAAATTTATTGAAAAATTTTGCCAAACACGCACACAGAAATAGATCTAAATCTCTTTCCTTTTCCAAATAATTCGGCGCCAAACACAAAAGAAGAAAATTTACTGGCAATTTTGATCTGAACAAAATCAGCAATGACGTTGACCAAATGTCGACAGTTTCCTGTATCAAGAATACTTAAACTCCTCCTGAGATGATTCAGGAGATGAAAGAAAACACACAGAACGGCACTGAAGAAAAGTAAATAAAACTGCACAGGCTTGAAGAAAGACAATTCGCACCCTGGAAAGTTAAGACACACAGAAAATATAAAGAATGAAAACAAAACAGTTATGTTGATGCCAACACCAATTAAACAAATATTTACAAAACACAACGTTGAGAAAATATACATGAGCAGGGAATATTTGAACACAATTCGTTGTGAATCGTTGTGATCAAGACAGTAACTAGTTTTGCAATGCTTCTTGAAATATAAAATCAATCAAAAATCAAAATAGAATATGAGTATGATGACGGGCAAAACGACATTAAATTCTCTCAATTTTTTCTTTGTGATGAGGACAATTGATGAACAACAAAAAATGCCAAAAAATGATTGTCACATGAATTTAAATTTGCAATGAGAACAGCTAACATGTGTGCAGCATGTCAAAGTGAATGAAATATTATCCATAGCATCCAGGGAATTGCACACTTCTTGCCACGGAAACATGAGCAAACAACGAATCAATGTCTGCAATTGCTTCTGCAGAAAAAAAGAAAACATAATCGAGAGGGAAATGGCAAACCAGTTGATGAACAATAATGACATCAAAGTATGGCCAAACAAAGATGGAAAACACAGAAGAAAAGTTCTGAATGCATGAATGCTGTCTTTTCAAACAAAAATGCCAGCAATTCATGTTGAAGTCTGATTCATCAAACACCAATTGCAATTCCAGTAATTCCAGCAATCCTGGAAAAAACACAACACCACAGGAATACAACTAAATATTGTACCAATGGAATATTTTGCAGAAAATAGTGCAACAAAAACAGAAACACACTGACTCTGAACTGGAGCACTTGTGTACAGTCTGGGTCTGAACCCATTCAGGGTCTTTTAATTCTTGACAATCAGTGACAATCATAGGCAAAGTGAAGCCATTTCAACAACAAGGAACTCACTTTGGGGCACTTTTGACAACCACTTCCAATTTGGCTGGAACTGGGATTATCAAAGTGGTGCTTTTTATCCTCATCGGTTTCTTCTGAACACACTTTTCTGTTCGTTCTTTGCTTTTCTGTCTAATTCATCTCACACAGGGTTCAGAAGCAGAAGAGCAACACCTACCCAGGGTATGTATTCCAGCAGAAATTTCTCACCAACTCCCATTGCCTGTATGAGCAAGGCTTTGGCAGAACAGTTGTTCTTGCAATCAAACGTAGCCAATCCTGCTCGACAAATGTTCAGCATTGCCACACTAATGTTGGCAGCACAAGACATCATCAAGGCTTGGTTTCGTCTTGGGTCTTTGTAGGGTCTAAGGAAGAAGACAGCCAAGGACAGCATTACAAGAAGTGAAGTCATGCCAAATAATCTGGATATTGTGTCAGCAATGCGTGTGTTGAGGGCTACAAGAGTCAGTCTGTACATGTTGTGGATTCCAAGCCAGGTGAAGGAAATGCCACAAGCTGTGAGATGTCTGTATGGTCTGAGTAATGCGTGGAAAATTTCTCCCTCACAAGCAGTGTGTTTGTGCTTTAGATCAGCTGTTGTGTGTGAAGTGCTGTGGGTTTTCATGTGTGTGTTTGTCTGTCTCTCTGTCTGTGTGCTTGTGTCAGATGCAAGAAAGGATGTCATGAACCAAATTACTGGTCTCACTGGTCTCACAAATTTTGGATAAATGGCATCCTCTCTTGCTTCTTCGGTGGCATTTTTGTCCCCATTCTCCAGCTCAACATTTTGTTGAGGCAGAGACTTTGTGCCTGGCTTCATGCTCATTTCCAACAGCTGACTGTACAGTTTTCTTGCATGTTGTGCCACAGGGATCAAAACACCTGGGGTGGGAAACAAACAGTACAGCACAAACTGACGAGCAGATATCTGTTTGTCTCTCAACCAAAACACAGCGTGTGACATGACGATCAAGATTGGGCAAAGAAAGAAGACAATGTAGAACAAAGCAAGCCATTGCAACCAGTTGTAACATTGAATGTTTCCTTGTATGTACAGCACATTTGCTTCACCCACCTTGACACACTGAATGAGTATGAAGGCCCCTGTGACTAGTTTTTGGTAGGAAAATAGCAGAGTGACAAACAATGCCTGCATTAGTTGGGCTCTGATGCTTTTCCAGCAGTGTGAGTTTTTACAACAAACAAGTGAACAGATCTTCTGCAGAATATAAAGTACAAACAGGAAGGCCATGACACAGGAACCAAACAGTGACTTGAACAGGACTTTGGATACTGCAGTGCCAAAAGAAATGCACAAATCTGACACCTTGGAGTGAAGAGTCAAAAAGTCTGGGGAGAAGTGAAAGATTTTGAGAATCACACTGTCATCTGACACATCTTGAGTTGCAAGATGAACTCTGAACAGACTGGCGTCCTGAACATAGTAGAACAAGATCTGGAGGTACTCCAAGCTGGTTCCTTCATCCTCTTCATGTTCTGCATGACTCTTCTCTTGGTGGTCACTGATCTGTTTATCATCTGAATCTTGTTGTTCTCTGTCTCTCATAGCTTTCTTGTTGTCTTCTTTCAGGTTGTTGTCATTGTTCTTTTCTCTTCTGGGTTTTCCTTGTTTTGTGTCAACAGTAGCTTCAGAGCTTGTGACTTTGATCTGTTCCTTCTTGCATTGACATCTTCTTTTCACAACACCCCACACTTTCTTCAAAAGAAATCTTGCACATTTTTTGAGTGGACCAATCAGAAGTACCCCAAAAGAATAGATCACAACACAGGCAATGTAAACACCAAGTATCCGGGCAGTTTGGCATTTCATCTGATCCACACATTTTGAAGACAGCAGAGACTCAGTCATGCCTTGTCTACATTTTCCACACAGCTTCCCTGTTCTGTTGGTCCTACATGAGTCTATACCTCTACAGTCATTGTTTCCAGAGCAACAATACCCGTCTGGACATCTCATCATATTCACTCTGTGCTCAGAATCAACATACCCCCAGTAGTTGGGTAGACTTTGAATGGTTTGATGGCGACAGTGTGCTCCAATGGGACAAGGCAAACACGAAACTTTGGATGCATTGGACTCGATCTTGTATTCTTGTTTCTGAACGTTGCTTGTATCCCTCTTCCAGCTGCTTTTCAAGAGACCAAAACCTTGATCCAGAGAATACCAGTCCTTGTCACATTGGGCAACACAGTCACGCTGGAACAAGTCCCCACCGTGGTGATCGACAGAGAAGGAGGCAGGACAGAGAAGAGAAACACCAGTGAGCCTTGTGTCTCCTGAATCACTGACCAACAAGACAGATACCCTTGCCTTAAAAACCAACGATGTGACATCAAAAGTCACATTATTCATGAGCAAGTTCCCTTCTTTGAAGTAGAAGAACCCTCCTGAGACTGGGGGATGGGACCATCTGGTGGCTGTGAACAAACTGTCAACTACTTCAAACTTTGTCACTTGGTCACATTTGATCAGTCCCCCATGGATAGCACCAACAGTCCCAACAAGTGTTGAATGGTTCACCTCAACAACAGTCAAACTGGGTTTCCCTACAATATGAACAACACACTTGTTATTTTTCATGGATCTGTCTGCTGAAATTCTGGAGTTGTGGATTCTGACATAGCCTGCACCACTTATTTTCATCATCCCTTTGCAAGGACTTCTGAAATGCCTCGAGTGGCCAATGACAACTGAACAGTTGTTGATCACCCAGCCAACTGGTCCCTTAGCAACGACGTTGGTTTTGTTGACAGAACTGTTGACAAAGGTGATGTCCGAATGCGGTTCAGACTCCAGCGCAACAACGGAGATAAAACTGCGCAACATCACACAATCCTGGATCACAATGCTCGCCCGTGTCTCTCTGCCTTTCTCCAGAGACATTCTCATATAATTCAGTGTGCATTGGGTCATCTCAAAGTGACTTGAAGCCACGAAAACGTTGAAAGCACAATGTGTACAGCTATGAAAGAAGCGACAATGCTGGAACGACACAGAAGACAAAAGAAATCTGAACACAGTGTTGGAGATGTCCATCTTCAAGTTCCAGAACTCCACAGACTTCTTCTTCCCAGGTTCAGACTCATTCTGATTGTTGATGAACTGATCAGTCAGGGTCCAGTCACAATCCACTGCAACAAAACACCAACAATTGTTTCTTGTTTCTCATGCATGAAACACAGATTTTTGCCAAAAAAAACCAGCAGATAATGAATTTCACACTGGAAACTGGCAAAACCTGCTGATTGTGGGCGGTTGGGGGTGGACTGACCTCTGGCTGTTCCGCTGGCTATTCTGACACGAGAGGGCCCCACCAGTCGGAAGGATATGGAGCTCCTGATGGAGCAGAACGTGACATAATCGGACAGGATATAGATGTCAGCACCGTCCTCAGCCCTGTCCAGAACAGTCTGAAGATTCTTGCATGGATCTGACTTTGTGTGGCAACCATTGGCATCTGTTCCGTCCCGCGACACGTACCAAGTGTTGGCCTTATCTGAAACACCAGTGGGAGAGAGTATCAGGTCTGCTTGATTGGCAAAGTTCTTCCAGCTCAAGCACACTGCCAGGAATCAATGCAGTTTGCATTTTCACCACATAAGCACAGCAGGTTGATCTTCAGAGTAAGAGCTGAATTGAAAGGCGAATAAAATTTCTAATTTCTGACAGGCTCCAATTATCAGGGATTGTTTGCAGATGTGTGGTTCACTGATCTGTTTGCAGGAACGCAAAAGTTCCAAAGGGCAAATTTCAAATGTTAAGACTGGGTTCAATTGTTTTGAGCTCTTGAAAGTGAACAACATTTGGTCTGGACCAAGAACACTGGTGAATTTCATTATTTTGGAGGGGCCTTTAGGTATTTGAATTGGGTGCTGCGTTCCTGCGATGAGAATGAAAACGAAAATGTGACTGTGACATTTCCGAACTTGTTGGAATGATATGCTCTGGGTCAGTACCATTATTATGTGTGGCAAGAATCAATTTGCAAATCATCTTGCAAATCAGACTGGCATTCTGGGGATTTGGCAGTTATGTGAGGATTTTGGGGGTTTTGGGAAGATGGAGAAACTTTTTGTCCCTTGTTACTGTTGTGGTAGGGATTTTCTGTAGGCTTGGTGGGTCAAATGAGTTTTGGAATGTGGAAGTTGCTTTTCGTTGTGAAGAGGCCATTTTATGTTTTGTCTAAAATTATATCCTGAACAGGAAATTTCAATGCAAGCCCAAATTCAAATTGTAACCAAACTATGTAACTCAACAACTTGTTGTTCAAATCACTCCAAGGTTCATGGACCTGTTTCACAAAGAGGCAGCGATTACCTTCCAAGCAAACAAACAAATCTGGGTTTGTGCTTTTGCAAGCCAGACGGCCAAACCAAACAGCGATGAAACTCTGGCACATGTCTACACTTGGAGTCATGGTTTTGGTTCTAGTTTTGATCTTCATGGTCTGTTTGTTCTGATTCAGATGCCAATAATGCCTAGACCGGTGTGGGAAAAATATAGCACATGGATCTCGCTGTGATTTTAGAGGTGACCGAAATACAAGCGACCTAAATGCAGCAACCAAAATGCAGTCACTGAAATGCAAATAAGTGGATGCACAAATTACCAATTTTACTAATTATTTCTGTTGTTTTTATCAATTAGAAGGTACCCAAATCTACCCAAATTATCTGTACATTGAAACTTGTCACCAAATTGCACACAAAGTTTGCCAAAATATTTGTCAACAAACAGATTCCCAAAAATCCCAATTTTGTACCCAAACTTTGGCCCCACCTAAAAGCCATGTAAAAATTATTAAAAATGAAAAAAAAAACAATGACACTTGTGTAATACTTGATCAATATACTACATTTCATCAATTACATTCTTCATCATTTTTTTTCTTGCTTAGTTGTTGCTTACTTTGTGCAGAAAAGTCCAAATTTACCAACCCCAAAAATTTGAACTTTTTGGCCTAAAATACCTAAAAATGCAACCTTCACAAATTCCTTACTCAGGCATTGTCCTTGACACATACAAATTGAAAAAGACCTGAAGGATCCAAATTTGAAATTCATCTTGGCGATGAAACTGGTGTACACACACTTTTCATAGACCCTGCCTGTTGGTGATTTGATTTTGGTCCCTACATTTTGGTCGCTCTTGAGCGCCTTTCACAAGTGCTACCTCAAATCACCCAAACACAAAGTGGATGATTTTCTTCAAATTGAAGGGCAAATTTGACCAACCAAAAATATAGCCCGAAAGATCGAATCACCAACAGGCAGCATCAATGGAAAGCCTGTGAACATCAGTGTTTTGGTGAAGATAAATATATAGTTTGGATCTTTTGGGTCTTTGTGAATTTATTTGGATCAAGGGTGATGCACAAGTGAGGAAATTGTCAAGTTTGAATTTTGTAGGTTTGTGAGGGCACAAAGTTAAAAGTTTGGGGTCACAAAAGTTTGGACTTCACTGCACATTTGGTCTTTATCTCAGCATGCACAAACATTGACCTGTATATTAATGAAATGTAGTGTATTAGTTGGGTAGTGTACTGGTGTCATTTGTTTTTCTCTTTTCCACAAAACATTTTTTTGATGAATTTCACCTGTGTGAAAATTTGAGGAAAACATTGCCATTTGGGAAAGTGTTCACAATGAACATTCTGCAAAAAATTTGGTCAGCTTTTTGTGCTATCAGGTGACCGGTTTTAAGGTGTAGATCTTTCAAGTGTTTTTTGGGTGGATTCTGAAAAAGCACCAAGAAGAATGAACTGTATTCCCTGTGCATTTTGGTTACATGCATTTTGGCCACAAGCATTTCTGTCAGCAAGCATTCTGGTTCCTCAAATCACCCCGAGGTCCATGGAGACATTTATTGATTGTTTGAAGTTGAACAAACAAGACGCAACGAACGCGAAGCAGTTTTGTCTTTAAATTATGACGTCATGCAAGTCATCCGGTCAGCATCGTGATTGATTTGTGCACAAACGTTTGAATTTGACTGATTCCTGACCCCCATGCACGATTTGTACCTGTTGACCCTTGTCCTGACGCCGCGATTGTTTGTGTTGCTCGACCCCAGTGGACGCCGACCACAATCAGCAGCCAGAGCCTCCAGAACCTTCCCAGCATCTTATGCAACTCAGACGGAAACACCTGAAAGGGAAATCAACAGTGAGTCGTCATGTAAACCAAATTCAATGCACTCAGGCTTGTAAAACTTGAAAATGGAGCAACAGAAAATGTTGATTTCAATTTGAAAACTCTTGGTTTGTTCCTCTTCTGCGCACGACGATGCGAAGTATTTGTTGAGGATGGTGCAGCTAAAGTGGTGTGGAATCCTGTGGCGCAACAAAAGGCGAGGCTCAAAGCTGTAATTGTTGGAGCTCAAAGGGACATGAGAGGCTTCCCAAAGAGCTGCACGTGTGTGTGTGTGTGTGCGTGTGTGTTTGTGTGTGTGTTTGTGTGTTTGTGTGTGTCTCTCTGTCTTTCTGTCTGTATGTGTGTGCTGTGTGTGTTGTGTATGCGTGCCTTGACTGATCCAAGTAGAGGTTGGGCCAGCCTGGGAAAAAGGGAACCCTGACCTTCACAATTTCTCAGTGACCCCGCTCGATTTGTGTGTGCCACCCGCCCATTGAGAAAAAAATTATTTTGGCAGAATTCGCCCTCTTCTCACCAAAGTGATGTCACTGGGCTGCCTCTTGGCCTCATGCGTAAATCCAACATGCGCAATGAAATGGAAATGATGCATCTTCAGTTCTTTTTGGGGGACTGTCTCCATTGAGCAGGCAACATGTTGGGTGAAACTTTGGGCATGACTTGGCTTGTGAAAATCAACCAGAGTAAAAATGTAAATCTGCGTCACGAGATTTGCAGACCACAACTAGAGCAGTTGTCTTGGAAGGGGGGGGGGCGGGAGATGAGTTCTCTGAGCTTACTGACTGGAACACTTTGCTAAAGGACCAGGGTCAACCGGTGCAAACCTGGAGGCCAAAACGCATTGAATTATGTGTCAATGTACATGAGTGAGACTTCCCATTGTG
>JAAUXT010030863.1_pt1 | contig 58705 bp, 64 predicted proteins | sample 7278171 | NCBI WGS metagenome assembly JAAUXT01 (sample SAMN14350112, study PRJNA611818) | marine sediment metagenome | isolation source: surface marine sediment (1.8m) | place: French Polynesia: Moorea | collected 2018-08
CACTTCTGGTGGGAGGTTACATTCCAAAGTGTGGACAGACGCACACATGAATGCTAAGGGTTTTTAAGCCGTTAGCGGCACCTAGATGGCCGGCTACGCGACCATCAACAATTCCACATTCAGACTCTCTCTGATGGACCTCGCCTCAAGGTGAGACATACGTCAATAGTACGCAACATTTTTGCAGCGAAAGCTTGCGTGCAAGCTGAACCTGAGTCATGGTCCCCGACCTAAATCCAGGATCGTTGAATTTTCATTCGCGGTTGTTCACAGAACGGCAACGGAGCCAAACTCACCCGTACTCCTCCTGATCCATGTCTTCACTGCCGTACGGTGGGAGTCTCCTGCGCTTTCCGTTGTCGTACGGCTGAAGCGGCAGCATGTCGTCGCTTGCTCTGCGCGACATTTCCTGTGCCGTTCAGTCAACTTCTCCGTGTCATGGCCCGCCTAATTTCGAAACAAAACCAAATATTGACTTTCCATAGAGCTTTTGAAGCTGAATGTCCACAGATATCGAATCACAGAGGGTCTGGAAAAAGGTCACTTTTTCAAACTTCTGAACAATTTTCTGAGCTGAGTACGAATTGCGTGTTCGGTCTGAACGGCCACAACTTGAAAAACAACTCAGTCTGAGAAAATGAATTTGCTGACCAAATTTTGCTGGGTTCGGAACTTTCGAGCTGAGTTCAACGCAGAAAATTTGACACGTAGAAATTAAAACAAATGGCACCTGTTCGAATGCGTACGACTCAAAATGTGGCACAATCAAATTTTTCAAGAGTTACACATGTAGACTCTACAGGGAAGTTTGGATCACCGAGTCCTTCCCTGCATGTAACATGGGTTGTTGTAACATTTGAGGAGGGGGGGGGGCGTGATCTTGGGAGGCGCCCAGATCCACGCCATTTGTTCAATGCCAGGTTGTAAAAGTGACTCGTACCCTGCAGCAAAAGCAACCGTCCACTGGGAAACCCGGAACAAAAGCTGCAGCACGCAACAGAATTTATCACACGTCCACGCACTCACCTGGTTGTCTCCAATCTCTTGTTGCCCCGAAGCCGAAGTGCCTGAATACCGAGTAAATCTCGTCACATTAGATCTACATCCTTTGAATATGGCTCACGTAAGCTCACAAGTGGAAAGCTTTACAGGTCAAGTGAACGCCAAAATATGATCTCACACAGGTCTGCTTGAACTCGACAGTTGATTTGTTTTCGTCACGTGGCTTCGTTGTCAACGAGGCACCTGTTGATCTCAACACCAGAGGACATCAGCGTACAATGTGCCAAGCGATGATCATTTCTGAGCTTTGTCTTGTTCATGTCTGGTGCCAGTATTTTTGAAAACAATTGTTTTGTGTCGAAACAGACCCCTCTGGTTTTGGAGGGCAAATAAACCACACCCTTTCCCGCCTGCAGCTGCGATGGGTTTCTTGCTGAGAACTTTTCACCTTTTCCCGGCACTTTTCTCGTTTCCGGCCGCGGCCTTTCGGGGCGCGAAACTAGTAACTAGAAACTTGCTGTCTTCATTTTCTTTCAAAATTGTGAGAAAGTGTATCGCTGTCAACTCTTCAGAATCAAAACTGAATGGAAATAAGCTCCAGATCCGTGTTGCTGACGCAAAGTGAAGTGCCACGGTCGAAATATGACGACAACTGTGCTGAAGCGCGGGGCTGGTTTGCTGCTGCTGCTGCAGCTGCTGAGCACGTGTGGTGCGGATGTGTTGATGAAGATGAGCAGTGATTGCCAGTAAGTTTCAGAACAAGGGCCACAGGTAGACCTATATCAAGACTCTGACACAGAATTGAACAATTGCAATGATTCAGCACACGTATCCCATTATGCAAAACCCAAGGGTGGATTCCAGATTTGACAAGAGGCCCAGCAGGCATTGGGCGGAGGTTCACTCCACAGTGGATAAGGCCCGAGAAGGAAACGGAGAGAGACTGTGACAAGTTCCACCAAGAGAAAGGCGTGACTGGAGTGTCCGGGGTCGGAGGACTCCGGTTGATTGTCTTACGCTTGTCGGAAGTGTGGCATTTTGGCATCTTTGTCGTTTGCAGTGAATGTGACACAAAAGAGGCGACGGAAAATTGCTGGTACAAGTCACTGGAATTTCACGGCGAGATGCTGCAGAAGAGTCTGCTGAGCTACGCTACGTCTCTGGGGCGAATGGCGCAGTGGAGGAACGGTAGCGCCGCATCATCCATGAAGGACACGGTGGACAAAGCCTTCAACGCGTCCTTTGTTAGGGCGGTTGGCAACTCCAGCGGAAGTGCTGTTCTGTCCAGAGGCACCATCAGAGACGTGTTTCTGCGCCTGCTGGACGAGGTACGAAATTCTGCAGGAAATTTTGGAAACTTCTGACCTGAGTGGGGATCAACCGGTGTAAGACTTTCAGGTTGGCCCTGACTTCAAGTTCCGTGCAGAAAGGCAAACGTTTTGCGCCTTGAGTGGGATCGGGGGTCTTGACCTGCTGCGAAATTCTTCTGGTTCTTGAATGTGACTTCCAAGACTCATGTTTGCAGGTGGACCTTCATTCAGCAGTCTGCTTTGAAATTCCTGCACAACCTGCTTTCTTTTCTTTGTGGACTTTCCGTTCTATAGGTGGAAGCCAAAGAGGCGAGGATTCTGAACCAGGGCATCACGCTCTCACCAGTTCCATGTCCCGAAGACGGTGCGAAGAAAGTTCGAACATGGAAAATCCTCTTCTCCGTCATCTGGGTGGCCTTTGGTGCGATTTTTATCACTATGGTTGTGTACTTGTATTTCCACACATTCCGCGCAAAACGCATCTACAAATTTCCTTTTGTTGTGAGGCCCTAACTCTGGAATTTGAAATATAATTTCAAGGTAGAGTATTGTTGTTGCGTGGATTTGTCCAACTCATCGTGAGAAAGGGGACGTGCACGAGATCTGAAATTGGGTGCCGTTCTTTTTCATGGTCTGGAGTGATCAGATCGCTCGATTTCACCTTGGTCAACGGTTTCAGCGCAGGCGGAAATGTACATTTGTTCTGTGTGTGTGTGCGTGTGTGCGTGTGTGTGTGTGTGCCCCACTTCTTGACAAAAGTCACGCATCACCCTGGCGGTTCCAGGATCGGGTGGCGAGGTCTGAGGTTCTGTTGGTCTCAGCAAGTGTCTGACCCTCAAAGACTCACAATCGGTGGACAGGGGGGGGGGGTAATTTGTGTTCAGAGTCGGGATGGACCCCGCCATCGCATCTTGTGGTCGAATTCGACACTGAAGCTGGCGATTCCGACCAAATTGACTGGTCGTTCCTGCTCCAACAGCCCGAAATACATCACAAGTGCCAAACAAACTGCAGAGGCGCTGCACACTGTGTGGGCGATAATGGAATGGCATAAATTATGCTTTCGTAAAAGTGCGAGAAAAATTCCACTGTTTACATTCTTGCCCTTGCATCAAACTTGGAATTGTCGTACGTCAGACAAGTTCTGAGGACGGACGATGTAGCGGCGAGGAGAGGTGTGACAGGTTGATCCTCATGGGTCAGAAGTTGAGTGTGGTGCGGAGAGGGAGGGGGTCGCAGCCCCCACCCGAGCAGCAGCAGCCCTCCTCCGCCCAGCGAGGCTGGTCCTCCCTCGTGCTCCCAGCGTCTCTCTCGTCCAACATCGCGTCCAATGCAAGACAGGTAAAACACATTCATCTCTGGAAGAGTTGTCGATTTTCCAAGACGTTTTGTGGGTTGTCAAGTGAAATAGAAATCTACGAGACGCTTAATGGGGTCAGCGAAGCCGGAAATCGCCTGAAGTTTCCACAAGAGTCGCACTGCAATAACCAACTAATGTATGCGGGGATTGTAAAGCTCGGACACCAATCACCGGGCGAAATTTGCTGTGTGGGCCTCATCGGCGAAAACATCCGGGTTGGTGCGACAGTGGAAGTGAAATTCTGTCAGTCTGGACCGTGCACTCAGTTCTGGATGAGAGTCGAGATGCTTCCGTTCTCAGCAATTCGCGCTCTATTTCAGAGCAAGAACCGCAACTCGTCGCGGTCGGCGTCGACCAAGTCGAGCGTGTCGATCGCGTCGCGTCTGTCGCGGTCGTCCCGGGCATCGCGGGCGTCGCGCGCCTCGACGAGCGGCTACTGGTCGGACTGCGGCTACATGGCGGCGCCGCGCCCGCCCGCCATCCCGCGAGACATCGAGCCGTGGGGCCTCATCTACGCCGGACCCGTGCACGCCTGGAAGTACTTTGCCCGTGAGTCTGCTTTTGTCAGAAAGTGGGTGTGGGTGTTGCGCGTTTGCGTGCGTCTGTTTACTGCTAGGGAGCGCACGTTCCTGCATAAGAAAACACAAAAAGAAAGGTCGGATTCCCAGGTTCTGCAGTGTCTGTCATTGGTCTTTATTTTCCAGATGATTTCGACTTCCCTGATCGTCCTATCGGCTGTCGGAATCGAGACTGCGAAAGGGACTCGGTCTGTTTAGAGTCCGCCAGAGCCACATTGAATCGAAAACTCAAGTGCTTCGAGATTCACAGGTGAGAGTGAAAAGTGAAGCTGTTTCAGTGAATCGTCAGCAACTGACTGCCATGCTGTTCTTCCTTGACTGACAACGAAAACCGGCACTTAGAATGTTTTCCCACTTGAAGGTACAATCAGGACACACTGCAAATACCCTACGGCAAAAACACCGACATTCAAGCAAAATTGGAGGAAGGGTTTCTGTTGAACGAAGTGGTGGCTGCGATGAGAGCTGAGATGCTGCTTCTTGTCATGTACTTGTGGGACAGTATGCGGTATCAGGTACGGCCAGCAGTTTTTGTCTTGATCAGATTGGAGGCGCTTGGTGTCCTTCAAAATATCAAGCTCCAAACATGTGATGGTTTTGGCTTTGCAGGCGATGTTTGTGCTGGTGGACATCGAAGAGAAGTCGGTGACAGGGAGTGTGGTGTGGCCATATCCAAACATGTCCATCATGGAGTGCATGATCAGCCCGGACAAAATGCAAGTGAGTAGTCGCGTTTTTCTGACAATCGTTCAATGTGTTCCTTTCGCCTGATATTGTTTTGAAATCGGTGTGTTACCTGACATTGTTGTTTTGATCCCATTGGGTACACGCAGCCCTCTTCTCACACTAGGTTGTGGTGCTGTTTTATCACCTACCGACGTTGAACCAGCCGTTCCAGTACGATCTCGGAACCTTCTGTACACAAACGTTCCAGTTGGGCGAGAACATGATCACGTGCAACAAGTCTGTGCGGCCCTACACAGCGTTTGACCCGAGATACAAGTCGTCGCGAATCGCCATCGTCAATTATTCGGATGACATCAGCGGCATCAAAAACTCGCTCGTGTTGTACTGCCTCATTAGTCAGAAGGTTGTAGTGACGAGTCCAGTCAAGTTGAGCGCAATCTATGCCGGAGGCTACTTCTGCCTCAACTTCAGCAGAGACGGTCGCTTTCTGATCCTGCAGAAGATTTCAGACAACATGAACGGGATGCCGTGCTACGCCGATACGTACGTGTTCAACGCCGACAACCTGGATCTGCTCAAACATTACTTCACCAATCTGCAGAAGCACAGCGCGCTGTGCAGAAGTAACTACGCGCCGCTGTTCTCGTGCTGCGGCAGCAGGATGTGCATCATCAGTGAGGAGATGTGTCGACACGACACGAGTCAGCGCCAGCTCGAGGTGTCCGTCTACCAGCTGCCCAGCCCCATCAGACTGCAGGACCAGTGCCGAATATCAATACACCAAGCCATAGGACCGAACGGAGCGGTGGAGTCGCTCCCCTTACCAAGCAAACTCAAGGTGTTCCTGTCGTTTACACCACTGATGGATTGAGGAGGAAAAGCTTGCAAAAAGCAAAAGTCATGTTCAGTCAAGAGTTTTCAACTGATCTTCACCAAATTTCGATATTTTTGGTTCACAAGATAGTCACTGCGTTCAGGCCAAGGTTTCTCAAATTCTTCGCCAGTGAAGTAAAGCATCATTCCTGAGGCGAAAAACAGACAGTTTCTCCAGGGTTTTCTTCTGTGTTCACGACATCAACACGACCAAAGCGGGTAGATACATTTTGTACAACGTTGTGAGACTTGTCATGTATGTGCTAACGATTGAGGAAAAAATGTTGAACTGTGTTGTTTGTCGTCACAGCACACGAGAGTGTCGATCCATGGTGCGAGTGTGACTTGTTTTAGGTGACTTTTTCAAAGCTTCTATTCTTACACCTGTGTGTGTGTTGCGTGTTTCAGCCCAAAGGAAGATCCGGGGAGAGTAGCCGACACCCCCGCAGGGTGCGATATCGCAAAATTAGGGGGCGGGGAAAAATCATCTTTTCACGGGGTTGGGTTCGGATCCCCAGGCCACACATGGATCTGGACGAAACGCAGTCCATACACAAACGTAAGACGTAGTTTAGGCACAACCCAGCAAACATGAAACAGCATGCCGCTTACATGTTGGTGTCAATTGACCAAAGGTCTGAGACCATTCGGAGGTCGCATATTTTCGGTGAGTGTTAACTGTCGACTGAGTGGCTCGCCCTGCTTTGGAATTTTTTGTGTTCATTGGAGGATGTTGTTTCAGGCGAGTGTGTTTCTGGTTCTCGAGCAGAAGTGGTGAGGAAGAGTGGAGGACATACACAACATTATCAATGCAATTTTCAACTTTGTTGAGTGTCGTGGCGTCAGTCTTCTAGTCAGATTCACTGTGCATGTTGCTGTGCGAACACGTCCTGTTCGTGTGATCGAATGCTTTTCGCGACCGGTCTGTTGAACTGCCTCTGAAACGAAGTTCGCTTCAAATGAGATCTCATGCAGGCGTTTTTGTCCGGGAAATTACCGCGGCACTTTTGACCCAAAGCTTGCAACCAAAAATGTACTCGTTGAAAATCGCAACAGACCGCTCCAGACAGATGTTCTCACATCTCGTGCAAACAGATCGGCAATACACAATGGATGTGTGTCGCATTGCTTCGTGCCTGATGTCTCGTTTGGTGCCTGTTCGTGGCTGATCTCTCAACTGAGGGCTGCATTTTTCTTTGTTTAGAACAAGAGAATCACTCGGCCAACTCGAAACGTTGCCTGTTCCCACTTTTTGTGCCAAATGCTTTCAGCTGGATGTACCGTCATATCTTTCTGTCATATCCAGTCTTTACGTGTGTCGTTCCGTTGTGTACGCAAATGAAACATGTTTGTTTTTGTTGATGCGAAGCGTGCACAGCCAGGACCTTCAGCAAGTTTCTGGTGGTTTTCACTCTGTGATGCAAAGAACGTTTCTGACGTACCACTTCTGTTTCAACCACTGGGCTCCAAATTTCAAGTAGAAAAGGTGGACTGCATTTTTGGTTTGTGTTGAAGTTCAAGAGAACGTTTCACGAAAAGGGCCCACGGTGGCGGGTTGAGCCGGAGGGGGGGGGGGGGTTGTTCTGTCCGAAGGGGAAATCGCGGTGGTCAGAATGTTATGTCAGGGTTACTGTTTGATTGTGGAGTGCAGTGTTACGCCGGGTTTGACTGAAATCATCAAATGGTTGATCTAAGTTTCAGAGTTTTGGAGAACGTATTTTGTTCATTGCTGAACCTTTTCTGTCCACGCAAAAAAAGACGCCAACAGCTGTGGTTGGCATCACGTTTTCACGTTTCCTCTACAGTCGCGTCCTACTCGTATTGGTTTCTACTGAAGTATTGTAATAAAGAAGAGCGTCATTGTTTTATTACCAATCGGATTTGGGCAAACTATTTGTGTTTTGTTTCTTTCACAACATTCGAGTTTTCTGTTCGTGCTGAAACTGTCAGGAACCACACAGGAGGTCGTATACGAGCCACATACGCAGGGGTCCATGCTTCGTCTTTCCAAGGATGACACTTGGATCATTGTCAGATGTGTCCACACACCAGCTGTGACAAACCTCCAGTCACGTGTAAAATATTTATTGTCCAATTTGCTGCGTTGCACTTCTCTTTTTGGTCTCCCAGCTGAACTGCAACAACAGCTGCATGTTCAGGGTGAATCTCAATAACATGTCACCAAGGCAAATTCCTTTCGACTGTTGGGACCACGCGTTCGAACGCAGACGAATCTTCTGATAACGACCGCACGAACCTTGCTTCACAGAAACGTGCGTGTCAGCCGAAACTGCAGGCGCAGTCAAGAAGTCCCAGGTGCGTTTCGCAAGGTTTGCATTTTTTGTCGATCTTCAAGCACGCACGACAGATTTACCCTGAGCGCACTCATGTTCGTGCGCCCGTGCGCACCTCGAAGAGTTTGTTTGAACCTTGTAATTTTTTCCTTGCTTCCAATGACATTTTGTGTCTGGAACCAGAAATCACTTCTGGTCAACGATCGAGGACACTTTTAAGAACGTTTCAAATGGACATGGACAAGAAGCAAAGATCTTTCACATTTGCAGCTGCTTTGAGTGCCACGCCCACACAAGTCCAGCTTGGCTCGTCGTTTCCAACAAGAGGTGACTTCTCTGTCCGTTATTGGATGTTTTTATCAGAACTGCATGCCCTCAATTCAACTGTGCCGACGCTTTGAATGTGCGGATGTACAAAGTTCCTGACACTTGTGCTGGAAGTACTTTCACAATGGCAGCCAGAAATGTTGGAATGGATTTCGGTGAGTTGTGTTTCATGCAGCGACACATTCTCTTTCAGTTGACACTGCACAATAAGTCCGACTGCACAGGTTTGGCTCCACCACGGTGTCTGTGGGGCGCGCACGTGCACGTCAGACAAGGTCACATTTCTGCCTGGTGTAATTTGCACTGAACATACAAATGACTGGGCGGCCAAAGACAAAAAAAAGTTCCCTTTGACTTTGCAGATGAGTCTCTGATCAGCAACGTGCACATCAACCTGCCGGCCGTGAAGCGCAGAGCCGAGACTCTCGGAACCCGCAGGACCGTCAAGAAGAAGTGGCAGGTCAGTGACCCCAGCTGACCCTCCCTCGAGTGTGTCGTGCACTGGTCATGCGCACGCAGACCATCCCACTCTGTGGAGATTTACATGTATGTGAGTGCCACATGTGAGCAGTGACACTTCGAGCTCCAGAGGGGCCACCCGCCAAGCCCATTCTTGGAATGCGACGCCCAAACGTTTGGGCTCCAGCGCAAGAACTTTTGTTGTTGGAAGTTGTGTGCGTACAATTTCGTGGGGACTGAATAGATCTGTGTGGTGGTGTCACGGAACTGTGTGTTTTGTTTAGAATGGTGGGTATGGGACTGGGAGAGGCGTTGGAACCAAGGGGGTATGGCACTGGGGGCATGCAAAAATGGGATACGGAATCAGGGTAGCATACATGTATGGATCCAGGGGAAATGGAACCAAGGATGATGGGACCAGAATGGGAGGAATCGAAGCATCAGTGGTGCCGAACGGGCGGGAGGGGTTTAGATCTACCATGGGTTGTGGGAACAAAGTGGGGGTGATTTTTTGGCACCAGTTGCACAACATATTTCACCAGATTATTGACCTTGGTGCTGTTCTGTTCGTCTTTTTGAAGGCTTTTCTCGAAGTTCTCCCCTTCAATTTCTTGGAGATAAAAATTCAGTTTTGCTTCACTTTTTCTCCGTGTGATTGTTCAACCTGGTTCCAACAAAAAGTGAGCATCATGGACATAATCTTGCTCTGTTGAATGAGGTGGTAAATTGCTAGCTTTGAGCCGGGGCATTGTTCCACTGGTCTCTAGATCACGCGAGCTCTTTGATTTGCAGGCAGCTTGGTTGTTGAGGGCTGTGACATGCATCGACCTCACCACTCTGACTGGGGCTGACACCGAGACCAACGTGCAGCGCTTGTGCCACAAAGCCAAACATCCCATCAGGAAAGATCTGTTGAAAGCCATGTCTATGGACAACAAAGGTGAAGTGACGTGAACTGCTTTTACTCGAACAAGCGAATAAAAGTTCTGCCAATTGCTGTCTGTCCCTCTGGTGTCCTTCAAGGGTTTTCCGTTCAGTGAACTCGCATTTCCTCTCGAACTTGCAGGAATAACGGTGGGAGCCGTCTGCGTGTATCCGAACAGAGTGGCCGACTGCGTTCGCTTTCTCAAGGAAGTAGGAGCGACCAACATCCCGATAGCCTCGGGTTGGTTGGATTTTTTTCTGTCTTCAACCTTGTGATTCGAGACCGAAATTGAAACTTGAACAAAAAAGTTTCTCGCTTGAAATTTTGTCCAAGTGAATGTGGAATGTGAATACATTTTAAAAAGCAGTTCACAGTTGTTGCGTCGTTCCTGTTGCAGTGGCGACTGGTTTCCCGGCGGGTCAGGCGCCGCTGCCGACGCGCCTGGCTGAGATTCGGCAGGCTGTGCAGGACGGAGCCACGGAGATCGACGTCGTCATCAACCGGCAGTACGCGCTCTGTGGAAACTGGTCAGGTACAGACCACGATTATTGTTCTGGATCAGCGGATCAAACCCCGCTCCCTCCACATACTGAGTGGCATGATAGATAAAACGAATTATCTTGAATCCCACTTTTCAGGTTCGTTGTGCTTGTTGGGAGCGAAGTGATGGGGTCATTTGTCTGGGATATAGTATTCAATTGAATCTGCAAGCGCAACGTTTTGAAAGTACTTTCACGACATCGGATAAACAGAAAAAGAAAACAGTATCCTAGAAACTCTTTCATTGCAGGAGTTTTTGATGAAGTGCGCGCCATGAGAGAAGCCTGTGGAGACGTGGTGCACATGAAAGTCATTCTGGCCACGGGGGAACTTGGTTCCCTGGTGAATGTCTACAAAGCCAGCATGGTCGCTATGATGGCAGGTCAGTTATGGTTTCTGGCACTTGTATCTCACTTTTCCTTTGGCCTTTCACGCCATCAAATGAAGGGAAGCAAGAAAATCCGGAGTTTTGTACACCACTGTGAGAGGATCAGTCCGCCCCACCTCTCCAATTTCCCCACGGCGTGATCCTAAGTTTCGAGATGTGCGGTGAATCAAGCTGAGAATGTGTTCTCGACGCCTTCGAGATGTCCAATTCGCAGGAGCGGACTTCATCAAAACATCAACTGGAAAGGAAGAGGTGAATGCGATTCTGCCTGTGGGACTTGTCATGGTGAGGGCGATACGGGAATACTACCAACGCACAGGACACAAGGTGAGGAGATTCACGTGCGTGGGCGTCACTTGCCTGTCGGACGAGGCAGCGGCCTGGTCGCTGTCCCAGCTCATTGTGATGTACTGTGACAGACGATCGTCTTTACGCCTGGGGGCTTCATTCTTGTGTGGCTGAAGTGGCGGCTGAAATGAACATCCTGACAGCTTGTGTCAACTGAGTTGCGTGAAGGGAGCTCAGTGTTTCCTGACTGTTGACGTAAATTGTGGACATGCGTCAGGATCAGGGGCCGTGCAGTCTCACTGCGTTGAGCATTTGCGCCACAACACGAGATGTGCGGCGTCAACCCACAACAGCAAACACACTGCAGCAGATAGAGAAACGTGCAGGTTTACTTCACTTCATGTTGTCACTGAAATGTCATTTGCTTCTCTCAGGTCGGCTTCAAACCGGCCGGAGGCTTCAGAAGCGCCAAGGACGCGCTGACCTGGCTGTCCATGATGAAAGAAGAGTTGGGGACGGAGTGGATGAAGCCAGAACTGTTCAGATTCGGAGCCAGCAAATTGCTGAGTGACATAGAGCGCCAAATCTTCCACTTTGTGACCGGGCGATATGCCGCAGAGCACGAACTTCCGATGCTGTGAAACTTTTGAAAAATTTTGATGAAGTTATACCATCAATCCGATTGTTTTTTGCAAAATTTTCTCTTTTTACGGCTGGAATGTGTTTGCACCAAATGCAGAACGGTCGTTTCGTCGGAGGTCTGTCAGGTGTGGGTGAATCGAGTCGGGTTGACAATGCGCTTTCATTCATGTCTATTTTGCTATTTGTTTTTGGCTTACGCCCAGCGTCAGTCAGACTCACGCGAAGGTGCGGGCACAGACCGGGTCCAATCGGAAGCTGAAGCGCGTCGCGTTGCACTGCGTGATGAAATATGTACGACAGCTTTGGCGTTATTGAATGAAATTTATTCAGGTCGCTGCACGTTGATCTTTATGATGAACAGAATTTGCAAAACACAACACGCGCAGCTGGTGCGAGTCTGTTCTGTTTCTGTTGGTAAGGTTGGAAATAAGGCGTAGAATGTTTCCGCCTGCATGCTCATCGTTGTTCGTCCATTGTCCACAAGATGCGTACGAGCGTATATACTCGTATATGTGCCGTCGCGGTCATGCGCCGTTGCGGTCAATGGCTATTGAGAACAGTTGTGACATGTTGTCGACGACAGACACGGCTTGACTTCTTGCACATTTTGTCACTTCCCCTTGGCATTTTTTCGTGTCTGAGTGTTTCAATTGAACGACTCGAATAAAAATTTCATGCGCTAAAATCCTGAGTGGAGCTCACTTCCAAAAACAGCAAAATGTCAGCGCGTGTCACACTGTCAAGTGTTCTTGTCAATTCTACGCAGTGACACGGTCGGCTTTTGCTTGACTTGAAAAGGCAATGGACTCGACGACGTGCAAGGATCGCTAATGGTTACAAGCAGAGACACGCATATCGATCTTCTCCGCGTGTACCACACACAGATAACGCGGCAGTACTAAATCATACAGCCTTGCATAAATCGGGTCACAAAATACTTGAAAGCCTGAAGATCAAGATAAACAGTTTTGCCATATAGCTTCCACGTACAGACATTATGCGCGCGATGAACTGGACTGTTTCGGGCGTCGGAAATTGAATCCAAAGACGGACATCGCAGGTGTTTTTCCATCTGGCTAAACAGGAGCGATGGAATGCGACAAGTTGCCAGCGTCGGCCGATCCTGACGTGAAGAAAGAAGTGGCGGAGTACGATGAGAAAGTGAACAGGTTCAGCCTGGTGTGGTACATTGTTGGATTTAAACTGGCAGTCTACGCGGCCATGTACTTTCTTAGGCCTCTGCTGTGGACGATGGAGAAGGAACTCTGACGCGTCAACTGAAACGCCCCAAAGTGCACGCTGCATGCACCCGTGGAACAAATCTTGAACTGTGATACTGGTGACGGGAATGGAATGGAACAGAATGACCGGCAGATCAACTGTCAGGCGACACCAACTCTATAGAAGCAGAGGATCCTGGAAGCCATATATACGCTGCAGGCTCGTGGTGGCAACAGTGAAACAGCCAACGTCAATAGAACAATGTGCAGACACCTTTCGCGTCCATGTACGAGTATTGACTCAGCGTCTTACGCATGAACAATGCACTTGCACTTGCAAAAAAGTTTTGTGTCAAGACTTTCGACAAAGCCAAAACTTTGCACAGTTCAGAGTCTTTTGTTCTGAGTGATCTCGTATTTTTGGCTGAGAGTGGAACGAGAGAAGAATACTGCGCTTACAGCTGACAGTGCACCATCGTCTGGACTCACAACAGAAGTTGCGAAGTCTGCCAGTTTAATCGACGGAAATTACGTGCAAGCTGGCTGGCTCCTTTGAAACATTTGTCCACTTTGGACAGGTCATTCGACACTTTTATGACAAGAAATTCTGGGCAAGACCGGAGCCTGGTGGTCGCGGTTTCGGACGAGCCAGCTTGTCTTCTGGACCAGTTGCTATATATAGCCATGTGTGCCCTCATGCATGGAGAGGAGGGCGAAAAGGGGCAGGGTAAACAGGGGTGTGAAGAGGGGGAGGGTGAAGAGATGGGATGGGTTTGGGTTGGAAGAAGTGAAGAAGGGGAGATAAAAGAGGGGGGATGAATGAAGAGGCGAGGTACAAAATTGTGGAAAGTGCATGCGAGCATATGAATGCTACTGCATGGTTTTCAGCGGTTTGCTTCCCTTCGATGGCCCGCTACCCGTGACCATCAACAAGGACGTGCACTGCAAATGGCTGTTTGCTCACATCGAACAAAGAAAATCAAAAAGTTCTGTCGGATGTTCTGCTCGCAAAACTCCAGTTTGTCTGTGATGTTTTCTTTGTGATCTCTGGTGTTGCAGTTGTCCGTGAATGTTTGATGTAACCGTTTACAATTGGAGTGGGTTTGGTGCAGGTTGAGGCGTATTGGTGCACGAGTGCTTGTTGTCACCAGAGAGTCAACTTGTCATTTGCCAAAAAAATCATTTTAACTTTTCCAAACCCAAACCACTCACTTGCAAAGCTTGCATGGGGAACATCATGCAAGTTTCACTGCTCGTAAAATATTGGTACTTCATTCAAAACCATTCTGTAAAAACGAGACGACAATCTGACTGACAAAAAGTCAAAGCAAACTTTCACACATCAAAAAGGTAGATAAACAGTGCAATCACACACCTTGTTTTTGTACTTTGTTGTTCTATTCTTCAACAATTAGCAACGCACGTGAAGGCACAAGTGAGTTTGAAATGAGCTGAAGTGGTGACTTCATCATTCAGGTTCATGCAGTGCGCACAGTCACGAGTTTCAAGAAAAAACATGTGCCTGACAAACTGATTCTCGAATGAATCCAGGATCCTTTTTTTTTGCACTGGGTGCATGTCTGTGTTTTACGAGACGGAATGAAACATGACAAATTCAAGTCAGAACGACTCGTGCATGACAGTTTGAGCTAACCTGTCCAGTGAGATTTCTTTGCAATTGTAAAGAAAGCACCAACTCACAGTCTCCAACACACATTTTTTCTCTTTCTGCATGTCACCCTGCCGCATCGACGAAGAACCTGATCATCCGAAAACATCGCTGTTATGGGAGATGTAATGGAGGTGCATTTCAAGTGGGACATGAATCATTTCCTCGGTCATTTGTGCAGCCCGGCCGTTCGATTCCTTTCAGCTCCTATTTGCTCAAGTGCTGGCTGCAACTGGAGATTTTGTGTAATTGTTCTCCCAAGAACCGGTACTCCTATCCTGGTGATCGTTTTTCGTCTTCATTTTCTGGACGAATCGAACATTTCCGTCACTTTGGTGAACCGGCTTGACAGAGAATCAATTTTGACACTTTTGGCGTCGATTGGAGTGGATGATCAAGTTTGAGTCACGCTGTGGTTGCCTTTGCGGAGTGCATGGCCACGGCACCATCGCATTCACAGCGAAGTTCCTCCACCTGTCTCCCGGTTCCGTTCTGCAGGACCTGTGTCATCCGGATTTTTGGTCTGTCTTCGGCTCTGGCAGAGATTCCTGGCCCCTGTTCCGACTGTTTGACCCACCCTATTCTGCTCACACAAAAAGTGCATTAACTTCTTTGGGGGCTGAGGGATGAACTATGCTCAGTAATTCAGTAAATAGAGTCGCATGAAGATAACACATGCGGACCTCTGGGTGGGGATTATTGTGAGGCAAGAGAGCTCCCGAGAGATACATTAGGAGAAGCTGTCTGAGACATTCATCATACAGGAAGCCCAAGAATGTCACACGGCGCCATGGTGTTCGAACTCTTCTCAATTTGACATCAATACACGGTTCGTGAGGCGAAATCGTATTCCTCGCCAATGGAGACTCACTGCATGATGACTTTGTCAAGCCCCAAATGGTGTTTTAAAAGCGTGTTCTTTTCAGAGCAAGTCGTGCTCCTATGCATGGAGACACATTTCAAATGCAAGCGCTTTTGATAGATTTTGTCACAAGAACATTCTCGGCGACGTACGAGTATAGATCTTTGTACGAGTACGTAGAGTCTTGCGGTTGCAGGCAAATGACTCCTGAAAAAAAAACGCCTCAGATAAAATAAATCCTGCAAAAAAGTCCTGTACTCAACAACCTCCGATAAATCCTCAAATGTTCGTACAAGTGCATGTGCCTTCAACGTGCCAGTGTTGCTTCCTCACAGAGAATGTGAAATTCTCACTGTCCCTGCTCGATCGTAGTTGCAACACCGTTCTGCAAAATGTACAGATGAGACAGGAACAGACGCTTTGTCCTTGAAAAAGGCATCACTCAGCGGAAAACTCAATGAAGGTTGTTTTCAACGATATGAAGATTAATTTGGCTTTCATGCAGACTTTCGAGTCTCAGACGACGACTGCAGGTTCCTCATAGAGAGGACTCTGTGTCTGCCATCGGTCGGGAGCTGCAGATTCTTGAGCCTGCCTCACAGCAGGTCACTTCACCAGGCTCTCCACGAGAATGGCAAATCTTTATTGGGTCCTTAGGAGGAGCGTGGCGCTTTTATGGCTGCGGCGTGGGCAAAGTTCAATGTAACAGATTCGCCTTGGAGGAGAGCACACAAAGCACATGTGGATGTTTGGAGGAATCTTTTGAGTTTTCTCATGTGTCGCGAAGAAGGGAGTGAACCACGAAGCTGCAAGGAGGATAGATTATTCGGTTTCTCTTGGCAATTCCGGAAATGTTCCACTGTGCTTTTTCGTGCTCAACCTTGTTTGGCATTAAGACATCAAAACAGATTCACTGCCAAAAAAAATTACGGGCACATTCGGCAATTTGCTTGCAACGGAAGTTTTTCAGCAGCAATAAACTCCCGCATGCCGCCACACTGCAAGGGCCGAATTCAAGCTGTGCAGCCTTGTCACACAAGTCGATATACTTCGGAACAGCTTAATTTCAGGTTTTATGCCCAATGACTACATTTCCTGTGTTCCGTGTAAGTGGCTTTATCGACGGGAAAATGCGTCACGAAGGAACCCAAGAGATTTTTAGTGTCTCTCAAATTTCTGTTGAGTGCTGTCTGCAGTCATTTCTTTTTCTGCATTTCGAGCGAAGTGCACTCCAGATTCAGTGTTTTGCATGCGCATATTTCGCAGACTGCATTTCTGCTCCCACGCATCAGCGCGAAGAGAAATTAGTCGCACACAAATTACCTTTTTACAGCGAGTGGCAGAGTAAAGTAGCGGTTCATTCCTTCACACAGAAGCTGCTGACAGGGAGCAGTGTGAGTGGCGTATAATTCACTCGATGTCGCTTTTCATAAAGTCTTTTCATCGCCTCAGGTTCTTGGGGAGATTACCTCCAACTGTTTGCCTAACAAAGTGCCGTTATGTGCAATATCAAAATGATATAATGCAAAAATCTTCGAGCGGAGAGGGGCTTCCAAAGACAAAATCACGAAGAGGCTTTCAGCGGGAATTTGCGAAAGGCTCTCCAATTAGCGGAGACAAGTTTTCCACTCGAGACAGCATTGAGAAGGAATTCAAAAGCCTGGAAGAGAGTCGTCCAGGATGCATGAGTGTTGCAAATCGTCTGCCCGCGGAGCACGGTGGCAAATGCGTCAGGCCTTCGGCCGAAATCTCAAAGTTGACATCCACGGCCTTTGCTTCAGCCCGCGTGCTGAAAGAGGATTTCGGCAGTTCATACGCAAATCGGAATCGTTTCGCGACATCGCTGCAGGCACTTTGTGAAGTTCCTTCTGGAGTTCTGATGTGATGTCAAGCTTCTGCAAAAGATTCTGTTGTCAGTCCATCTTCAAAAAGCCGACAAATTTGATTTCATTTTTTGCTCGGGGTCAAGGAGGGAAACAGGTTCGGAATGCGGGTGGAGGTATTTCCATCCCACAGATGAGTTTGCTGCAGGCGCACAATGCTCCTCTCCTCGTTCATCATCATCTGAAGCAAGAGCGCCAAGACCCGTCCCGTTCACCTCCGAGGCTCAGTAAATAGGAAATTGCGATAATCGCATTCCTAAGCTGTTGCGAGGACTTCCGACCGACATCCCCGGGCAGTAATTTTGCGCCGTGTACAGTGGAGAGGATCCTTGGGTCTTAGTGAGCTCAGCCCACCTCGTGTACCAAGGGAGCAAAGAGCAGATCAGTAACTGTCAGGTCCGGGCAGTTTCCCGCCCTCTGCCCATTTCTCCTGGGTTTGCCTTGGGATTAAGACTTTTCTATGCGATGCTGTAAATATGTCCCGTCATCACATCTATTCTCCCGTTGTAACCTGTACTTCGTGGTGGATGTCGGTCCTCTGGAGTTCCTTTCCGCCGCACTCGTTCCCACGGTCGAGGAAAAACAAGTTTTGTAAACTTTGTCTTTCGTTTTGAACAAATCCAGACGTGTCCTTCTGATTGAAAACAAAGGAACTACAAAAACGGAAAACTGAAAATCCTGGTCGACCAGCTCAGGTGTCTGTTCCTCCATTCATGTGCACCCGAGGACCACGAATTGTTGCAGCAGCAACGTCGAAGCGATCAAATCGCCGTGAGATGTTATCTCACCCACTTGACGGTGAATGATGTGAACGATGCAGCACAGTCCTGGAGCGAATTCCCAAATAGGGACGAGCCGATCATCAATCACTCCATATCAGACCATCGACTTGCTTCTGGCAAAAACAAAGATCTGTTCTTGAAAACTGAACTTTTCTTGCCGTTTTCAGAGAGCCGGATGTCTTTCTTGCAAAAAAGTGAAAGCACAGAAACAAAGCAGAAATAGAACCTGCCGGATAAAACATGTCGAATTGGAACGAAGAAGAAATCTGACTGAAATGCCAGGCCCATGAAAAGGAACTCAATTTCACAACCCAAATTGATTCAATTGTGCACAGAATTTTAATTCCTCTGGAAGGTTGAGGCAAATGGAGCATGCCGGGGCGCTGAAAGCTGTTTTCAAACATTAGCAGGTCTCAGGTGTTCGGGGAAGCCGCGAATGGGGAGGAGTGACCTCATCGTCCAATTACTGCCGTAGGTAGACAGGAAATGAATTCTTCATGCAATGACTGAAAAGCAGCTTTTCTCCATATAAGTGACAAGACAAAATTAAATTATGCATGTGATAAGGGTTTAGTCCCTCCCACTTGGAAGCCTTGAATGTGAAAAGGAAGACATGGGTTTCTTCGCAGATACAGTGGATCAATTTATCACCATGATTTGGAGACAAATTTCTTCTTGGCTGTTGCCGCCAGGGAGCTCTTGCGTGCATTTTTTCCTTGCCTGCAACAAATTTGAACATTTTTATCAGCTCTGCACCTGGTTGCTTGGGCTTTAACTGTTTCCAGCTGAAAGGAGCAAGAGTGGGTCACGTTAGTGTTGTGGCGACCCATCGTGGTTCCGACCAGGACCAAGTTTCCTCACTTCCAAGTGACGGAAAGACAGATGAATTTGCCTTCTTTCACGCATCAAAACATCAATCACACACAAACACAGTTTCAAACAGACAAGAGAGAAGCTGCTTTCTCCACTGTTCATCTGCTCTTCAGTTGCAGGATTTCACGAAAGAATGAGAACTAGGTTGTCATTCCACATCAAACCCAATACGATATCTCACAGACGCGTGAAGAGAGAACACCGTGTGTTCCTTGCCTTTCTCTGTGTTTCATGCAGATTTATTCTTTGTGAATTGAGTGAGATAGACTATGTGAATGTGTTGAATAAAGAAGAACAAAGGCCAGAACAGGAACAGGAACTGAAGAGAGGAGTTCCTGAATTCTGACAGGGTTTTTTTCGCACAAGTGTCTTCCCATACTTTTTGGCTGAGACTGAATGTGCAAAAATTTCACAAGCTCTTGATAAATTGAACGCCAAAGGGAAGTGTCACTGCGTGCACTTCTTTAATTTTTACACCTTCATGTTTGTGCTTGCCATTTTGCGTAAAACAGTAACATTGCTTGTCGGACAGCTCTGTTAGGTTGTTCTCCCACAACGGAAACGCGAGATTCAGGTGTACCGAGCACACGCAGTGTCAATCTCATCATGTCCTGAGTGCGTCACGCCTCCGGCCAATATGATGGGAAGAGTGTGGAGCTGATTGCATTATTCTGCAGACCACATCAAAAAGCACGTGGAGCACAATGCTATCTCATTTCATTCCGCTGAATGGGACTGTGAATGGCATTGTGGAAGCAAGAAGTGTATAGCAAAGCATTCGTGAAAGCTATCAGCCAGACTTGTTAACATCGGACATTCCCATAATGAGAAATCTGATGCTGCTTCGATGGCCGCTTTGGAAAGGCAATGATCTCTGTCAAGCAAATGTCCACTTCTTTCGACTCTTGCTTTGAATGACGCTGGATGAATGGAATGAAACAAGCTGTTCGCGTCGGGATCCTTCAATCCGAGTCACTTCGGCGCTCACAAGGGGATTGCTTGTTCGGAAACAAATACAGAGCAGGAAAGAACACTATCAAAAGAAGATTGTTGCAGTTGTGGTCTGACTGCACGACGGACGGGTTGTTTTCCGCCTGCAGCGGCGGGGGCTGTGATGTGTTCATTCCGGCAGAAAACTGCACCGCGGCAGATCACAGATTGAGGCTGCGACATCGATCCCCGCGCCGTGTGAAGTTCTCATTACTGTGTCACGTCGCTGATGCCAATTAAGTCTTTCTGGTGTGCGAAGAGTATTGAACCGCCGTGAGCGGTGCTAATGGGAACAAAAACCACTTAAGTTCACTGATCACCGCCAACAGCTTTACTTGACGCTGGGGACGCCATCTCAGCGTTTGTCTGGTCCTTCCCGTAATCAAATCTCCTGTTTATGTGACTGCTGGTTATGAAGTCGCGTCAGGGATTAATAAAAGAACCATGAAGCAAACCAGTCTTCAGTTTGACAGACCAAGACCCAGAGAGTTGCACTGCCAACTGACCGCAGTCTCAGGTCTCGCAGAAAGAGCCAACCATGCATGCACGCAGGGACACACCGCTTCGCACCGGTGAACTGCTGTCTGCGTCTTTCCTGCATGAAAAGCAAACAGTCCTCCAGGTTCCTCATTCGCCTGCACTGGTTTTGAAGTGCTTTCAGGGCCTGTCTGGAGTAGCTGCAGGATTTTGACAATTTGAGATGAGGCCTTCGCTTGCACCACCTGAACCTGAACCACAAAGACATAAGAAACGTGCGCGATTGTGTTTGTCTGAAACCGGATTGCCCAGAAAAACATGCACAGAGGAAAATGGAACATTCCCAAATGTTTTCAAGAAAAAGTTGTTTGGCAATGAAACTCAGTTCAACACGCAAAAACAACAACTGCATGCGTGCGTGCACATGTACGCTCATGAAATGTATGCGTTTCAATTGAAAATGCGCAGTTTGAGAATCAAATTGGTTCAGACAGTGTGTTATTTCTTCCGCTACGTACTCAATTGAGATGTTGAGTAAACACCCATTTCTGCATGCACGCAACATATTCTCATTTCCTGACGAACACTCAGCTTCTTGAACTGTTCCACCGTTGTTTTCATTTGGTGAATCCAGCGCTTGGTTGATTCCCCTGTGTTGGGTCATGAAAAATTCACAAACCCTTCCCGTGATTTTCTTTTTCATTTGTGTTTGCGAAGAGTCATGCATGAAAGCCTGAGATCGAAGTCAGAAAGCGCGGAACAGCCACAGAGACAGTGCGTGGCCTCCTTGCTGCATGGGTGAGTGAGTATTGAAAGATTGAAACGAAACAGGGTGGGGACAACACCCCAGACCTTTCCAGTTGGTCTCGCCCTTGATAACTGCCTGGGCCCAACCACCAAGACTTACCCAGTAGGTTAAAGGGCAGGACGTACCCTGGTTGAAATACGTTTGTAGGGAAGGGTCTACTCAGCTGGTCCAAAAACCTGCACAACAGCGTCGGTCAGAATTTCTCAGACTCGATCCACACCGTCCGTCAGACTCCTGACTTGTCTTTCAAGAGCACGGTCACCTTGGTGGTGAAGTGCGCGTAAGGTGTTCTCTTCTGTTGAGTACGATGTATGTGGACGCAGCACGTGCATCCAGCGGGTGAGTCTTCAAATATGCCCGTTGGAATGAAAGACCAGATAAGTATATATGTTTCTGTGGTTTCTGTGTTGCATTGCCACAGGTGTTTGTCCATTCCATTCACACATTGATATCAGTTGACACAGGCCACTCGGAGGCTTGATGTAGGCCCAGCCATTTCAGGTGAAAATTGAAATGAGGAGTCATGAGGCAAGATGGCCAGACCTGCCTGACCTTCGGCAGAGCCTTGGTAACCCTCACCCCATGTCTCCTGATTTCGGATGTCTGGCAATTTGGTTACCCCGTCCTACCATGGCAATTGCGACAATCGGTGCGCCCTTCTCTGACGCAAGAAATTTTTTGAATACAGTATCCACAGGAACACTGCAGACAAGAACTACTTGCCAATCTGCTTGGTTTGGTGAACACAAATATTCCTTCTTTTGCATGGTTAGTTTCCTGATTCTTCTGACTTCTGTGTCAACAAAACTTTCCCAGAAGAATCCACCGTGAATTATCTCCTTTCCGGACTCGCTGACACACATGGGCTTGGACGAACATGGATAGATCTTGTGCTGTTCAATGCTTTGCAAACATCTTTCGGCACTTTGGGTTGAGACCTGCAGATTCGCAGAAAGAGACAGATACGCAACAAGACAACATAATTTCCAGTCGGCGGATAGGATTTCTCATGGCTTTCTCGAATTCCGCATCCCTTTTTCAGAAATAATTCTTTGACACAGCGAAACATTCACGCAATTTCCTCAACATTTTCAAAAGAGAGAAAACATTCAAGAAAACGATGTGTTTTCCGTTCACTTGCATTTCCACACTTTTCCGGGGACCTTTCTGCATGACCATGGACAGAGTCGTAGCTTCAGAGCACACAGGTGACGAGCAAGGTGTTTCCTCATTTTCTGTGCACGCGTGAGTTGGAACCAAGGCTGCAGCTCGTTGCGTGGGTTCTTTTGAGTGACTGAGTGGCGATCATCGTGGGTTTGTGTGGAAACATTCCTTGTACTTTTTTGTGGCTCTGTTTTTCCTTCGCAACGAAAGCCAGAGGTACAACACCGCAAAACAATTTGAGATACAAACAAATCTCGCTCAGTGCAATCTCTTTTCCTTTTAAAATGTGTGATATGGAAAGACAAACTTGAAAGTTCCAAAGCGTTCTCAGCAGGAACCTCGTTGACTTTTTCCTCTGCTGTGTGGAAGAGCAAAAGTCTTCTCCGAAAGGGTAAATACAGCGCTTGATCAGGTCATTGGTATTCCTGCCACAGATTGGGGAATGGCGAAAAGAGAAACTGTGATTTATAAGATTTATTTTGGAGCTGTTCGTGTCACTTCTTGTGGAGACAGATCAAACAGACTGCTCAATGGATCACATTCATTTGCATTCCGAAATTATCCCCAGATTCTGTTTCTTAACGACCTGCTTTCAGTTGCAAGAGCTTTTGGGGTGACTGAAACCAACAACTTTTGCAGGAACTGTGCACACACAGTGGACAATTTTTATACTGCTGTGAAAAATTTATTTTTGGATTCTTTGACTGCAATCAGAAGTATCTTCTTGGTAACCCGTCTGTCCGACGCCAATTGTAACACAATCCGAGGTTTGTTTTTTAAAAGTGTTCATGCAGACCGCGAATTACAGATTGGATTCGTTTGTGTTGCATGCATTTTGCAGGTTCACAGGATTATGTGGCAGTTTCAAGTTCAAACCAAATAGCAGGGAGATTGAGAAGACACAAAAGTGCTGCGACATCGAACCAACGGCAACATCCATCCAGAACTGCGGTGCAAGCGACGGTGGGCCGCAGATACAAGCGCTTCTGCACGGGGACAACACTCACACACTGCGCACTGCATCCTGCCTGCACTGATTGGCATGGATGGATGGCGCAGACAGTGACATAAAATTGGATCCAGCGACGGCGGGGCCTGACTGGGCTCAAGTTCTTTGCAGACCCGACCTTCTCTGGGGTCTTCAAAATCGGAGGCCCCTCTGAATCAATGACTTGGATATTGATTGGTTGCAAGTCTAGAAACGGGGCGAGTTGCTGAGGGATTGGGGGAATTACACCGCCGTAATGCCCCTATTTCTTGCGCTCAGTGCTTTGCTGGTCGCGCGAGCAGCTTCCCCAGCGCGAACATCAAGAGCAGGCATGCCTCCTGTGCCCCACAACCGTACCAGCCCGACAAGTGTGAAACAGTTCTCAGATGTTGAGCTGCTTTCCTTTGCAGAACGTCACGCCGCTCCTTTTCAAACTGGGCTCAATAATCTTCATTTGGCTCGGCAGTGATGGGATTTGGAGCTGCTGATAAGCTGCACCCCTTCCGTGTCGGTTTATCTGGCAGGGGCACAAATCGGAGACACGAGCACGAGGAATAAGAACACTTGCAGCCCTGGCTTGGATCACACTGCTGAGTGGTGGTCATCGTGTGCAGATTATCATCCGCATTTGTGAACGCAGCAGTTTTGTGTTGACTGCATAGTACATGTGGACTGCAGGTATTTACGTTCAGATCCAGAGGTTAATGCACACTGCGCTGCTCCTGCACTCGGAATCTTTGAACCGCTCACGAGGTCGTGTTTTGGAGGATTATTTAAATAGGTCGATAGAGGCGGGGTAAACATCGTGGTTAGTCACGAACGCTGTAACCAGGTCATGCCCTGCAGGAAGTCTGCAGAGCAAACTGCTCAACTGCCTGCGCAGTGATGAACATTCATCTTTATCTTCACGTTGGTGTGGATGTGGCTATTTCTTCTCGACAGATTGTTGCAGGTAACCACATGTACACTTTTTCAGCTTCATTATTTGCTCCCAAGTGCACAAGCGCCTCTATGAAACTGTAAGTGGAAAAATATGTGCGAAACGCAATATGTTTTTCTGCGCTGAGGAATGAATATAAGGTTTGGTTTGAGCGGGATATGTGTGATTTTTGCCTTTCAACAGTGACAGCATTGGTCTGTAAGTTGCACGCAAGGGCCACTAAGGAAATGAGATATCACTCCGGTCATGTTTTGCATGCAACAACAGGAGATACATTTCCCCTTGAATATGTAAATTCCCACCAGAAAGTGGATTTGCACCGCGCGGCAGGCAATTCATCTCGGGAAACTTTTTTTTTGCAGCGCCACAACTTTACTTCCTGCACAACAAAACCTCGTCCATTACTCGAGATTGAGCGGATCTACCTCATCCACCGGATTACTACACGTCTTGCTTCAGAAGATCAAGATTAAGACTCACAGATCACATCGAAGAATAATACGGAATGATGAACTGGATTTCCTGAGCCGGGGGAGTACATTTGTAGTGATGGAGAACAGGATCGTGTGCTGTGGCTTGTTTCAAAAACATGACCCTCTCTCCCACAGCTTTTAGGCACAAACAAGTTTTCTCTCTTGCTGTCGTCAACTTCAAGATCCGAATGAGCTTTGTGAGAGGTTTCTGGGAAGAAAACTGTGTTTTCCAAGGAGCTTTCTGAGATAAGGACACAGCAGCACGAGAAGGTGTCGTCACACGGGAAAGGGTGTTTGCAGTAATAACATTCAATCAAAGGCGCAGCAGACCCCGCTTCGATATTTGCAAATCTGGATATTTCTCCCGAGGCTTGCATTAAGGATTGCAATTTGTCCACCTCGTCCAGTGTTCATTTCCTGCTGCGTACGAACTTCCTGCTCTCGCGAGTGTCGCTGCGTCCAGAACATCAATTTTTCACAGACAGTATCTCGCAAGGAGTAGGAAGCCTCTGGGTGAAACACGAACTTCTTTATGAGATTTCAAAGGACAGTTGTTGTCAATATTTGAGCGGAGTCTGACACAACAAGAAAAGAGGAAAAGGGAATACTGCCTTTTGAGCATGTCACAAGCCCATATTTCACACACCGGCGCTGTTTCCCTCGGCTTATCTGCAGGCATGCATACCACTGCACTCCCTCGCTTCCTAATGAAGCTGCAACAGCGGGAGGGTGTCTTTTGACCCGTAATGACCCGACACTCCAGATCGGGCTGAGACTTTCGCCCGCACGGTTCAAACTCTGGTTTGGATGAAATTGATTCCAAGGACAGACACCTCATTACCCCCCTCATCAATTTTCCTCGGATACATCAGAGAGGTTTGAAGACTTTATTCCTGTCCCACGAGACTCAAGGGAGTAACACGCACGGAATCCAGGTTTGTGCTTCAATGAATCTGTTTATTCTCTGCCAGTGCCAGCCACGGAAGCTGTGAAAGAAATTCTCAGGTTTTCACACACGTGTAGCAGAAGCAAAAATTCGGCTGCAGGGTACTGCTCTGCCGCAACTTTCCTTCTGTATGAGAAAGGAGGGTCGCATGAAAAGAGAAGAATGTTTTTGCTGGCTCTTTGTCTCTGACAAGAATGACAACAAAACAGGTTTTGGCAATGTTTCGCAGACTGCAGCGCAGCAAACTCGTAATATTTTTCTTCCATGGCACAGCTTGTATTTTCTCTTCGGTGGCAAAGCTTTGTTCTGTAATGTTTTGACATTTGGGAAATTGTGCAGGCTTTCGTTCTTCAGACATTTGGCAGGTCTCACGCCGAATTATAGCACGTATCGTTGGCGCAGCTAGCCTATCTTTTCCCACATGACAGACAACCACGTGCTGAGGCATTGCAGCTAGATATCAAAGCAGTGATAAGCAGCAGAACGGCATGGGAATGTAACACCAATTAGGGTCTGCGCTGAAATCAGTCCCACCCTTCAAAGTTAATTTCACCCTTGCGGAAAGCAGTGTGAGCCTTTACACCACTACAGTTGTGGCTTTCAGAGACGGAGACACGATGCAGCATCACGCTCGGTGGATCAGAAGGGAACCGTTTGGCTGCAGGTTCTGACGAAGCCAGTTGTGTGAGGTGAATTTTTATGGAAGGGTCCGCGAGAGAATGTTCAAGAGGCGGGACATTCCTCCAGTGCTTCTCCTGCTTCTGCTTATTGTGCTGGTCATGCTGACTCTTTCCCAGATCCTCGTCGTCCATAACGGCAGATACGGCGGCCGCACGGTCCACAACATGCGAAAGTTACAGCTCGAGCTGCGGGAGATGGACATCAATCTGCATTCGCTCATGTTGCAAAATGTGCCTTCCATCGAATTGAACAGGCGACTGCTTCAGAATCAGATTAACGCGGAGAGAATAGCCGCCATCATACGTCAAGCTGCCGAGCCTCAATCTACTACCACCAAGGGAACAGCTTTTCTTGATGAAGGTCAAGGCCTTGTCCAGAAACATGAACAGGACGACGGACGGGCTCTGCGCCTCCAGGGCAGCCTGCAGTTGACCTCGCCTTCTCAATTGGCAACAACGGACGCAGAATTTCTTGCCAGAAAAGCAGAGGCTTTGCAGCAGTCAAAGCCGACTAAACCTGCTCAACTCATTGCTCAACAATCACTTCAATCACGAACTCAGCAGGATGCAGATGATAAGAGGACTAAACCTGCAGGTGAAGCTGCGAAAACCTCCGTCAGTGAACAATTCGGACTCGGGAACTCCAGTGTGATGCATTACTGGACACCTTCCAACACCACCGACAGCCCTGCCACAGACGGAGCTCACAAACAAAGCCACGCACACAATGCGCCCGGCACATTCCACCTGCAGCGGCGTAACAACCTGGATTCCAGCTCGCACCCCCAGCAAAGTGCCAACAATACGGCTGTTGAACAGTTGGACTCGGCTGCCTCCAATCTCAGACATTCTTCACCTCGGCTCAACAACACACAGCAGCCTGCAATCAAACCCGAGCAGACCCCAAGAAAACCTTCAGCGACCCAGAAAACAGAACAAATGAGCCAATCAACGAAAGTGCCGGTGGAGGCCGGAGTGCGAACACTCGCTTACTGTCCGTCCATTCCCCCCAGCCTCCGTAAGTATCGATATCGTCAGAAGAATGAATAGGCCACTGTGGTGTTCGGTGAAATATGTGTTGTCGAATACAGCTGTAATTCAAATGAACGGGTGGGGTCTGCAGGACCGTTTTCGACATCACAGAATGTTGCCGTGGTTCCCCAGACGCACTTTGTCGAAGGGTGCTTGAAGTTTTGGAACCGCAACAAATTTGGCTGCTTGTGAAGAAGAAGATTGAAATAAAAATCAAATTTTCGCGTGAAAACCAACCTCATGCATAGTAACGTAACACTGATTAAGTGTTTGGCAGAAGAGTCTGGGGTGGATTGTGATTTCATTTGCATCGAGGTGGGTCTTGAACAGAACTGTAAATAGGTTCCACCCCTCCCATTTGATTGAATTCTGAAGCTTGCAAGGCGAAGCAGAAAGCGAGTAAACCTTTCCTCCTGCAAGTGTATAAATATTTAACATGATCCCGTGATGTATCTCGCTTGCAGAGGGCAACCTGCACGTAAATCTTGAGAGGGAAAATTACACGGAGCTGGACATCATCGCTGCCAACCCGGAATTGTTGGCGGGTGGAATGTGGAGGCCAAAGCACTGCATGGCCAGGCATAAAGTAGCTGTGATTATCCCGTACAGAGACAGGGAAGAGCACCTCTCTCTGCTCCTCTATCATCTGCATCCAATGCTCCGCAAGCAGCAGCTTGATTACACTGTGATAGTCGTCGAACAGGTATCAATTAATCACGCCAAATTCGCCCTTTCAGTTTTCGCAAAATGTCCCATTATCTGGGTAATTGCAGCGACACACGCTTCGTGATCTGATCAGGAAGCAAATTGCCTTCATCCGAGGTAAAACGTCCCAACAAGCCACGATTACATGCAGATGTGTACAATCCACAAGAGCAAATAACGACAGGCCAAATCAGTCAAACCGCATCCACTCAAACTTCCCAGGACGTCAACCGGCTGATAAGGGCTCCGTCGGGAAGTCATTCCATTATTCATCTCGGTCGTTGTGCACCGCAGACAAAGCCGCATTTTCCTCTCGTAGCGTCCGTTTTGTTCTCGTCGTAGTTCGGCGCGGACACGTTCAACAAGGCTCGCATTATGAACATTGCGTTCGTCGAGGCGCTCAAGCTCTACGGCTACCAGTGCTTCGTGTTCCACGACGTCGACCTCATCCCCGAGGACGACCGCAACATGTACTCGTGCCCGCCGCAGCCGCGACACATGTCCGTTGCCATCGACAGCATGGGATACAAGTGAGCGACTCCGTGGGATGAGGAAATGATGGGCTGGTTCAGGTTGTCACGGAAACTGTAGAATCCGTCCGGGGAGAGGACCGGCGTCGAGAAACGTGAACCAAATCACGTCAATGTCCGCTCTGTTTAGAGATGTACGAGGTACGTACACAAAGTCGGGTCCGTCATGTTTGGAACAAAACAAAAGAAATCGATGACTCAGTGCTGGTCACCTTTGATGTCGACACCATTTCGGCGAACATGATGGACCCAACTTTGTATACTTACCTCGTAACTGTTTCGAAGGCTTTCTGGAAACGCAAGGAGCCAAAGTGTCAATGGGCCCAATCACGCTCAGGCAACGACGATGCGATCTGGCGAATCAGGTCAAATGTGTCCACAATTTTATTTCCTCACCCATGTTCCGAAATTCCAAACTGTGCCAGAAAAATAGAAGTGCCTCTGCGTTGCATGACTCAGCTGAACAGTTGAGTGCGACACCAAGTTCCGTTCAGCGGGAAAGCGGAAGGTCCTGGTCTGGTGACGGAATCCTGCAGTACGTGATTCATGTTGAGTTTCTGCGCCGGATGCCGGAATGAGTCCATTAACGAAAAGGCCTCCGAGAGACGACCTGAAACATGCCAAGTATCAAGTCTATCTCATTGGCAGCAATTTGACGCATTTGGGCAGCTTCACGAGGGCAAATCGCACAAATCACATTTACCAGCGTCCACTGTGTGGTAAAAGCCTGTCTGGATTGGCAATTCTCGTTGACAATGGAATTCCTTGATTCGTTTACCCACTTGTTCCAGTGTTGTTTCTGAGGGGAAAGGGATTGTTACAATGAGACCCGCTTGCTACTTTGATTTTCCTTTCATTACGACAGATTGGCTTATCCAGAGTTGGTGGGAGGTGTGCTGAATATGAAAACTGAGCATTTCCAGAGAGTGAATGGCTACTCGAATCTGTACTGGGGGTGGGGAGCAGAGGATGATGACATGGCATACAGGTGAGGGCAATCTGAAATGTCAACAACGTTGTGGATATTGCCATTTCCAGATTCCTTGTCGCTTTCCGCAAATTTGACTCCAGAAATTGCGTTGTTCCTGCGGCACTCGGTAATCTTCGCTTTGCAGGATCATGCACGTCGGGCTGAAGATCACCCGCCCGGTTGACGCGGTGGCGAGGTACAAGATGGCGAAACACACGAAAAGAAAACCAGCTGACTGGAGAAAGAGGTAAATGTCCAACATTCCGTTGTTTCACTGGCAAGGAGGGTCTGAATCAAAACAGAGCCCTGCACGAGATTGTCTGCATTCTGAGTTGATGAGTCAGACAGTGATTTTGACCTTCTGTCTTCAAGCCGTCCTGTCGACACAGATCATCCACACAACAACTCCAGAATGACACACATCACAGACAATCTCTCCTTTCCAGAGCGAAGCTGCTGTACACCGGCACCAGGAGGTTTCAGTTTGATGGACTCAACAGTCTCCAGTACAAGGTCGTGTCCGTCACTCGGCGGCCTCTCTTCACACATATCCTCGTCGACATTGGAAAGCCACCCAGAGGATTCTAGATAAGCCACCAGCGTCTCTCACTGAAGGGCAGAAAGTCCGGTTGGCGTTTGTTCCCGACACTTTCAGACAAGAAATCACGCAACTCTCAATCGTATCTGTCTTCCCAGCACGGGTTGGAAGTTTGAGTGAACACAGGACTCAACTGACGTTTGAACAACAAGTCTGTGGCCAAATTCATATTACAGCATCTTAAGGAAGGCGGTCTTGTGCCGACCAGATCAGTCATTTCCAGATGACGTTGTCTTTCTCTCAACCTGTTCAATCTGAATGTCTGTGCGCCGATTCTGTGTCAAGAATGTTTGCATGGCAAAAACACGCGCACCAAGACAGAAGACAGAAAGCATTGCCTGTGTTGAAAATGTACTGACGGATGCATCTGTCAGAATTCCTTGTCTGTACGCAAACGTGAGACGAACCGATTTTTGCTGCAAAAATTACGCTGGCGTAAGATTCCCACGGATTTTGGTTTTTTATCCAGAGTGTGCTTGTGTCCTGAAGCTGGTTGGTACTCACTGCTTCCTTCCTTTGTCTTCGTTTGAGAATGATCCCACTGAGGATTCATTCCCCATTCAAAATTTTGTTCTTGTCATTCTGACACCAGAAACCGTGGTTTCGAAGGTCAGGTTTGGAAGGACAGAGAAAAACTGTTTTCAGAGCGTTGTGTGTTCAGTGCTTCAGTTTTCAAGAGAGAAGCCTTTGTTTCTCCCTCAGTGCCAAATTGGAAGAACAGTCTGCCGTGAAATCAGTTGTGTAGTGCTATGATTTGATTGTGACAACGAAGGTGGAAAGAATAAAGAAAAACAATTGAAAACGGCTCCCGACTTCCGTCAAAGTCTGGCGTGATAGCAAAAGGTCATGCAACAAAAGGTCCATCTGCACGAGCGAAGCTGCATGTAATTGGCGAGTAAAACCTTAAGAATGAGTCGGCAGTAAGTAGCTTAGACTCACAAAGAATTGAGCCATCCACGTCAGAATATTCAAGACGTCTGGTTGCTGCAGCAGCATGAGCAACCAAAGAAACTGTCACTGCAACATGGCAATCATTCATTGATGAGTGCGACAAGCAAGCAGCTTTTTGTTTGGAATCAAACATTTTCACCTCTCAGAGAGGGCACTCACGCTCAAATTTGGGCAACAGCAGGACATTGGAACAAGGCTTTTCTCTTTCGTTCGAGTCAGAAGTGCGTACAAGAAAGACAAGTCCCTTGAGTGTGAACTGCGCCCAAATCTGCGCTCAACAGGGAGGGCTGGCTATCCGCCTTTTAGGGGCCGTGTTAATCAGGCTTCATCTCGTACTCCTCACAGCTGTCCGGGGAATTGAAAGTCGGTCACCGAAGATGGAACCTTCATTAAGATTGAGGGATGTGTCTTGATCTCGGAGGAGCTGTTTCTCCGAACGATCATCCTGGAAATCAGCTTCAAGAATCGGAAAACGCTCTGAGTGAAGGTGCCAGATTTCAAAGGAGGTTCGCAAGACGTGCTTGATTTTCCTTGATCAGCTCATCTTCAAAGAATTTATGATTCTATTTGTTCGGGATTCTGAATCACGTCGCAGCTTTGTACTTGATTCATTATGGCTGTCCAAACCAGTGTTCTCGCAAATACGTCAAACTCTCCCCATAAAGGCAACCCTGATGACCTTCACATTAATATCAATCCGTCGTTTGGGACGCCAGCTCAAGGCTCTCACCAGGAACTCGTGGTCTGATGAATTGGTTTCCTGATTCTATTCTGAGATGCGTTTGGAAGTTCCATGACTTGTGAAAGCCTTTTCGCATAACGCCACACAAATGGGACGGTTCTTTACGACATTGATGCAAGATCTGTGGGTGACTGCAAACGCCAAATCATGCATGCATGCAGTTTGAGGGTACTTCTGCACCCTTGTGTTTCGAGTTTGTCACGTCAACATTGCGCGGACATGCATATAGAACTTGTTCTGCCGATTTCTTCCCTGGATGAAAGGTTGTTTTCCACTCGTCATTGCGTCCACAGCTGAGTTTACGTTGCCACGGGACAGGAATATCCTGTTTGTTTGTATTGAGTCCTCCTTGCTCCAACGAATATTTTGAGCATATCAATTTTACTGTCTGTGTGCTTCTGTGGAAAGACAATCCATTTGGACTCACTCTGACTGTGAAAGAATTTTTCAGATTACCCCCCCCCCTTCCCTCGACCCAGACAGAAACCATATATTTGTGGTCAACGAGGCAAACATTTTGTGCAAAATCAACGTTCCATACGTCTTGCGACACTTTAAATTGGAGCAGCTGTTCAAAACACTTTCCTCATTTGTTTCGCTTGCAGGGCGTTGGACACCAAGCATTGGTTGAATTGCCAAGGCATGCACTCGCTTTTCCAAGGCAAAATTCATCATTTCCATTGCTGCAAACATGGTGGGTCAACTGTACGTTATCCCAGGCCCGTAAACTGTGCAGCAGTTCCCAAACGACGTCCATGGCACTTTGTTCTGAATTCCTTTCATGCTTCCGAGTTTGACGTGGGCGTGTCCAGCGTCACGTCGGACGCGTCGACAGCGGGCGACGCCGGCGGATTGTCAAACTGGTCGAACCCGTTGTTGCTGAAGCCTGACCGACCAAACGTCGTTTGCATTCCCTGGAAGAAAATCAGTAATGCGACACTTCCAAGAAACGGAAGACGGAATTTGCAGCCGCATCGTGCAGAGAAAAGATTTCAAATGAACCCCGCAATTGAGCACAAATGCATTTCCGGTCGATTTTACTCACATCGGAGTTGCGGCTTCTGACTCTGCGATAAACCTGGAACCAAGAATTCTGACGTTACGTACTTTGCTGGGCATTTGCATCAATGCAGCAGTTCACGCAACGAGCCTTTTGGCGCATGTTCCTTTGTTCGCTTCCATGGCACTCGTACAGCTAAACGTTTACGGTACTCACAAAAATGAGGGCTCCGATGCCGACGCCGGCGAGAATCACGGCGAACGCGCAGCCGACGGCGACGCCGGCGACACGGCTGTGGGCGCCGCCGCGATGTTCGGCGGGGTGCAGGTGGAGCAGCGGGTCGTACACCTGCTCCACGAAGAAATCGTCCGCCAGCGCCCAGTACTCGTGACCCTCGAACACCACGTAGAAGTCGTTGTTGCTGATCTGCAGCGAAATGAAGGTTTTCTAGTCAAACGGACCTGCACGCTCAGTGGACAGTCATTCAAGACCCAGAACCAGAAATTGTGTCGAAAGGAACATCTGAAGCGGCCCTTCACGAACCTTGTACGAGAGGTAGTCGAGTCTGTCTGCAAGGTTCACGTTCTTGTCAGGAATGACCTCAAAGGAAACTTGGATCAAACCGTCAACTTCTTCTACCTGTTCCAGGAATCAATAAAGAAAAATGCACAATCAGGGTTTTGTTATCCACACTTTTGCCGAAATGCGTTCACAGCCGATTTCGAGTGACCAACCTGCATGTTGACGATGAATTCTTCATCCATGTCCAGAGTGTAACTGATTTCTGTCTTCCACTCTCTACATAGGAGAGGAACTAAGAGTAAACTGACTATGTATAGAATATTGATCACGTGAGCCCAGAAGAACTGCCACAGAGGCAATGCATTTGACCTTGCATGCATGTTTGCAGGGATTGCAAAAGTCTACTCACTGCAAAAATTTGTCGGTCTTTCCTTTCAACATGGAAAAGTCTTCATCGATGGCAAACATCACAGAAACTGCCTTGGTCACTTGTTTTACTGAAATGAAGTGGCAATTTTTGAGGCATTTTTGGACAAACGGATAGCGAATGTTCCCTGAAATGCTCTTGCACAAACTGCTCGGAGCGGCGACAGTCATTTTGGGGTCAGATTTACCACTCAAAACACAAATTGAAAAGAAAAAGCCCACTTTTGTCGAGGAAGACCAATTTGAACAAACTTTCTCTGCAACAATGTTTATTTTACCACACTGATGCTCGTAGTCTTGAGCAGTTTTGTGTTTTGTTCCTGGCAGCATTTCTCCGTTGTCGTTCACGCACCAACACACGGTTTGGTCTTCATTACACTGCATCGGCCTGACAAAGAGAACGTTGTTGTTTCATGATTTCTCTTTTTCTGGAACTTGGTTGCTGAGATGTAGATCTATCACATAGAAAATTTCAGGATCTCTCCACAGTCTACACGCACTTGAAGGTCCCGTCCGGGTTGCAGGCGAAGACGTGCGCATCTTCGTCCCCCATCGCGTTGCGCTGCATCCCCAGAGCGCGCAGTCGGTGACACAGACTCTCGTCTACAAGTCACAAAATCACAGACGCGCTCACACTTTGCTCTGCGACACCACCTTCGGTCAGTTGATCATTTTGTTGATTTGAAGAAGGTTATTTGAACACAGATCCACCTCCATGGAACTGCTGACTGAACTCAGAACAATTCAAACACAGAACAATTCCAGGCAATCACCGCTGGTATGTGTGTGTCTGTCTGTGCATCGCTCAGCACTGTTAAAAGTGTGTGTGTGTGTGTGTGTGTGTGTGTGTGTGTGTGTGTGTATGTGTGTGTGTTGGGCGGGCGGGGTTAACTGTGCAGAGTATGTAGGTTCTGCATGCGTAATTGCTAACTGTGTAGAGATCCCCCCTACTTGCAAGCTCTGTGGAGTTAAAACTCTGTGGAGGTAACTCTGTAGAGTTAACTCTGCGGAGGAACTGCGTTGGCTCCGTAGAGTTAGTGAGTGCTTTGGACCGCGGGCTTTCCAGGCGCCAGCCTTCTTGTTCCAAGGTTTCTGTTGAAGGACAATCGGCAAAGGGAAACAACACTGTTGTTTCCCGCAGAATCTTTGGGTTTGTTGTGGTTGCATGAAACGCACCTTGTTTGCAGTTCACTTCTTTCTTGTTGAGGACATCGTAGTACCGAGCCTGGCCGCTGCAGAGGTCCGGAATGCACATCGCCCCGGGGAACTTCTCGCAGCTCGACTTGTTGTTGCTGCAAACGTTGTCCAGCACCCACAGGGGCTTGGGAGTCTCCCGGCACAAGGGACCTGAGAATGAAGTGTTGGATTTGCACGATATCAAAGCGCCTTTGCACGCAGAAAGAATCCGTACAAGTTTCCGAGCCTTTAATTTCGCAACTTTTTGCATGCAATCGTACGTAGTTACGTGGTTCTTCATGCGAACACACTTTCGTACCTGCACCACAAGCTTCGTGGCAATCATAGACACTTTCGAAGTTGTTGTCGTTCCCTCCACAACCACCATAATTGAAGGAAATACAGGTTTTTGATTTCATGTTGTAATACCATCGAGTGGAAGGTTCTTGACCGCACATTTTGTTTCCAGAATCCTTGCGCAAAGAACATCTGTCAGTTTGCCCCTCTGCAAAAAAAGAACCTTTTGCACATTTTCCTGAAAGCACCGATTTCTCTGTCGGTCCTGGTGAACTTGCACGGAGTAACAAATCTGAAAACGACTCAGAAATGGACGTTTGCCTCCGAGAACATGTTGGTACCTTTGCAATCCAGAGGAGTCCCTTCTGGATTGAAGAAGGGGTGTTTCCTGACGAACGACACCTTGCAGTTGTTGCAGGGGTCCGCCTGGCAGCTGGTGAAGCCGCGGCGCATGAAGTCCCCCGGCGCCTCGTGCGCGTCGCACTGCGCGCGCAGACACTCCCCGTGACAGATCTTCGGCTCCTCCCCATTCGCGCAAACTGCAACAACATGATGCAGTTCAGGGGATCTTGCAATGACACAAGCGAAAATGTTCAACGTGCTTGTGTTTACAATCAGAACGAACCTGCCTGAGGATTGAGAGACCACAACACCTCCCCTGCAACAGAACAACGAATAGTCCCAAGTTAGCGGAACAAAAGTGTCTCACTGCCAAAAACATGGTCATTTTGCTTTTCCGAAGAGTACCTTCAGAACTGCATTTCACCGGACCCTTTGTTAGAGTTCCGTCCACGATGGTTCCTTCTGGCTGCATGCACCAACACATGCCTCGGAAACACTGCATCTCTTTGTACACGCTCTTTGCAGGAGAAGTGTCTCCGTTCTTCGGCGCCACACACTCCGGAACAAACATGTGCGTAAATGGATAAATTTCTGCAGGAAAAAGAAGAAGTTAAAATGGTAAATATGTTGTGTAAATATGATAACTACGAACCTGCACGGAGAAAACACATGTCTGAAATTTTTGCGTCAAACACGCTGTGTACCCTGGCAAAGTCTTTCGCAGGAAAATATGTCGTCGAACTTGTTCTGCGATCTTTCCTGCGGTTCACCCCATGACTGCATTTTCTTCCATATGGCCTTGCCCCAGCCCGAGCCCCAGCCTTGAGACTGTCCGCATTGAGTTATCTCTTTGGATTCACACTTGAACGTGTCCTGGTTGTAGAACCTGCAGAGCGAGCACGTCGAATTCAAGTTCACGAATTTCATTGTCAGAGCGACGCTGATATCACAACAAGCGAAGCCCATCTCACCAGATTTTCTTTTTCACGCTGAATTTGCCACAGTATTTGTCGTCTTCAGGAGGCATCAGCGTGCACACATCATCGTTGCCTGCAAAGTGAAAGGCAGTTTTGTCTCGTAGAAGCCACAGTGGTGTGAGAAACACAAGCGCTTCCCAACGAAGACCCATGCAGGCTCTCATGCTTTGGTCATGAGACCGTACACAAGAACAGAAAGACATACGTATCGGCTGTGCGCACGTGTGTCCGCACGGAGTCTTGCAGCACATGTAGCCGGTGCCGCAGTCGGCGTCGTCCTGACACGACTCGAGGCACGCACCGCCGTCGCTCAGGTCCTGCTCCGCCGGACACGTCGCTGTGGGAGGAGAACGTCAATGCTGCGTGTGGACCCAGACCTGGACTCTGAGATGGGGCAGCACTAACTGTCTCACGACATTTGCGAGTCGATTTTGACAACACACAGAAAACAAAGAAAGAGATCAACAGTTAGGTTGAGCAAACTTGCTCGTTGCGTTCAGATTCGTCGACATTTTTCTTTCAGCGCCATTGAATGTGGTTGTTTACCGTTGTGTGTCTCCTTGTGGAAACGGAAGATGTGCTTCGCGAACTTGGGGAGCTTGATGGACATGATGTCGAGACTCGCGTTTTGCTCTGGAACGAATGGTTGGAGGGTGACAATAGCGTGTATTTCCCTGCAACGTCGATGACGGTGACAAAGACAGGAATGTGTTTGACTGCATCACATGTTCATTACGTTGGGCGGCGTGGCCCTGTCCGCCGTGCATGAGTAAGACGGAGCTGTACTGAGACACCAGCTTCGCGTCCATTGACATCTCCTCCACATTGATGTGCCTCAGGAAGTGATTCATTCTCATCTCCTCCGCCAGAGCACGGTGTTGGGCACACTTTGACACTCCTGTGGGTGTGAAGGTTGGGGTCATTGCAAATCGTGGTATGGCCAAGAAACACTGGTGGTTCGCAGAAGAACACACAAACCAGAAATTCGGGCAGAGCGCTTGCGTAACTGAAGCCCATGCACGGGGCTTCAAACACAGCGTACGTCGTACCTTGCAGGCAATCCACAATCTTGTTGTTTCTGTCATAAAAGTCTATGGAGCAGTTTCCACAAGGATTGATACGGCAGACGGCTGTGGGATGCGCTGTGCAGCCTTGGTTGTAGCAGAGAAGAGGGCTGCATCTTTGGAGGACTTGTCCGCTTGGGCACACTGCAAAAAGTTCAGTGCACGGTCAACTTGCACTCGCGGAGCCCAACAATACGTAACGTTGTGGTGGTGAGGCCTTACCTGGTGGATCTCTCTTCTTTACGTCTGCAAAATAAGGCATTCATTGATGTCTAAATCAAAACACTGACCTTTTGATTCTGAAAATCATTACATTTTGTTGAGTTGTTGTCACTTACTCCGGTCGCACCTCGGCGTTCCTCTGACCATGGTTCCTCTGATCCGTGATCCGTTTTCAGTGACGCACCAGCACATCCCAACTGAGTCAAAGCACTGAATCCTTTGATACGTCCCATTCAGATGACACCTGCAACGTGTTCAAGCTGAAGTCAAAGAACCGCAGAACCCCAGCAATTTCTTCCATTCGCAACCCAAGAGCACACCACAGAATGAACTTCAAGCTCGCCTTGGGATGAACATTGGCTCCGAAGGCATGAAACTGATGGCCGCAACGCCTCTCCGCATCTGCCTTTGGCAAGTGCTGTTCTTGTTGGCTGAAAGGAAAAGACGCAAACATTTTGAAAAGTTGTGGTAAAATGTGTTTGAAGCATGCACGCTGTTTCTCATGTGCACCAGACTTGAAAGGCGTCCTACCCTCAGGTAGAACACAGGAACGTCCGCACCCGTCGGAGCAACATTTTTCGATGCCGCTGCAGTCACTGTCGTACCGACAGGTCGTTACACATGTCCCGGACATAACTTTCGACCACCAATCTGAAAAAGTACGTCTTTAGCATCGTAGCATTTTGCTCGTGTTGTTCTTGAGTCCACGAAGTCTCACAAAAAAAAAAACAAAAAAAAAAATGAAGACATCATTGTTTTTACCATGATGTTTGCCCTTGCCTTTACGACCTCTGTTTCCTGCAAACACAATGGCAAGAACTCAAAGCGGGAAAGAGACCACGATCTGTGCCCAAAGAAAGTTAGAAATCTTGAACATGCGTAACAAGAGGAAACTTTACCACGGCCCCGACCACGCTTTCCTGAAAAAGAAACGATGCAAAGATTCAGTTTGAGTGTGTGTCACACGCAATGGGTGTTTGCACTCAAGAAAGTCGCAGTGCAATGGACAAGAGAAAATCTCACTTCCATGTCGCCATTTTCCTGGGCGACCAAGACTAGAAGTTGAACCCGAGTTTTGTATTGTCGTCTTTTCCTCGTTGATGGGACAAAATCCCATTTTTTCTGGAAGCATCAGGTCCACAAGTGAACTAAATCCACACAATTTATCTCAGGCGCTTGAACACAAGCGTGTACGAGTACGAGAGTACGCACACTACTCACCTTTGGTGTTTACCGGACAACAGACGCTCATCCCAACTTTGGAGTCGACATGACACTTGTGTGTCTGAGGACAGACGTTCGCCACCTTTTCCTGCTCTTTCCCAATGCCCAAAAAACTTGAAACGGTTTTCCAAGCGCCTTGTATGAAGTGGCCAAAGCTGCCACCCTCATTGGAGTCCTGTTCGTCGTCCTCCAGCGCCATGGAACAGGTGATGGGCCTCCCGGTCCTCCTGTTGCGCAGGACTTGACCAAACGGACAGGTGCTCACCGCCCAGTCCTCGTCTTGCAAAACCAAAGTGATTTGAACTCGCATTGATGTCTCTCGATCAGTGGAAGCAAACCTATTTTGGAACAGTTGCCATCAGTCTCGCAGTACACGAGTATTTTTCGGTTTTCAACAACGAATTTCTGTACCTACCAACACACATGGGAATGGGTTTGCAGGACTGTTGTCCGCAGGCGACCTGCATCAACTCGCAGGTCTTCCCCTTGGCACATTGAAACCCCTGGAACACAGTATCACACGCAGTGGTCCTCGGCCCAGTGTTGTGTTTCATCAAGCACAGTTTGGTGATGCATGTTTGTTGATCATGGGTACCTTGCAAGGGTGGTCCGCACATCTGCACGTGGGACAGTCGTTGTTTACACCGTTCGCCAGACCAAATGGACAACTCAACGAGCAATCCAAAAATGGGCAAGCGTGCACGTTTACGTCTGCGCATTAGTTGAAACAGGAGAGACAAAGCAGCGGCATTCAAAACTTGTTCACTCAGGAGATAAATTTTGTGACAAACAAATGGTCTTTTTGTGACTCACCGGTGCAGCTGATGTTTTCTGTCCTTCTCGTGGTTCCCCTGATAGGTGCTCCTGTGTGCTTGTCAACGCAAGTGCACTTTTTGCTGTTTTGCTGAGACCAGGTTCTGGCACACTGGATGGGTTTGAAATGCCCGTCCCTGTCACATTCGGGGATGTAGCTCGTTCTGTTGTTCTCGATCGCATCTTCCCTTTGTATTTCGCAGACTGTGTCGTCTGAAAAGGATTGAACCCAGAATCATCGAAGAAAAGCGAAATTTTGGGTGATCAGTTTTTTCGTTTGGACTTGACATTGTTGTGAGGCGATGATTCTGCCGTCCTTTCTTTCGTTCACAGGTTGTGCCGAATATCAGAGAACAGATTTATGATTCCCGGCTGCCCACTTTCTTGCACACAACTTTGAGCACTGGTTCGTTTTGCTTGTCAATTCTCGGCATTTGACTCGCAGATCTGGGCCAGTTGGGCCTTTTACTCCCTCCTTCTGGACACATTCATACCTTTGAACTCAGGTAGGATACATTCAGTGCCACAGCCGTTGGAGCAGCACTTCTGCAAGCCTCTGCACTCAGAGTCATCTGTGCACTGAATCTCGCATGAATTATCCACATCGAGCAGAGGACCAAACACGTCAGTCGCATTCACCTGGGAAAAAAGATAAATCGAGAACAACAATCGTGATCAACTAGCTCCCACTTCTCAATCGATTGTGCAGTACTTTCTACAAAACCTGATCCAAGGGCGGAAGTTCTTCGTCGGTGACGCGTGCGTTCATTTGCGCCGGGCACAATCCAGGCTTGTTTCCTGAAACAGTACAAACAACGGGCGTTGTGGGTCAGTTTGTGAACCAGTGCGTGCAGCTTCGCGTTGTGATCCTCATTTCCTGTCGAGTAGAAGTTTCTCAGCACTTGTCTCTTGAACTTTTGTTTTGAAATACCGTTCGCTATATACGAGCTCGTACGTCGTAAATGGGATCGTTTCCCCTGAGCTGTCCTTTTCTTGACAAACTGATCCAAACAAACCACATGCTGGCAACAAAGACCACTGATTCCCAACAAGAGCCCTGCTCACTCGCTCTGCAGATGCTTCTGTAGTGGGGCATCGAATTCCGGCACTTTTCCTTCGAGCCGTAACAGCCAACCTTTTCTGCTTTACAAACTCTCCCAGTGTTGCAGGATTTTCCGGCCAAACGGAACGTCTGAAACAAGACCGTGGTTTACCTCTGAGCTCGGAAGTCAGACTTTACCTCTTCTTGCACACACACACACACACACACACACACACACACACACACACACACACACCCACACACACACAGACACGTGACACAAGACACTTTGTTTGGAACCAGCTCTGAACACCTCAATGAACCAAGCATGAACAGTTGTGATGTGGTGTGTTGTATTGATTGAAAGTCTTACAACACAAGGGTCTGGAGCGCACTCGCAGAAGAAGCAGCGGTTATCTGGGCTTCTCTTGAATCCGAAAGGACAGGTCTTTGTGCAGGTGGCGAAGTTGGCACATTTCCCTCGTGTGATATCTGTGGAGAAACCGCACAAATTAAATTGTGCACGAAGAACTTTTGCTACAGATGAATGTTTTTTGAAGTTGTAATTTAATTTTTGCCGTTACCTTGGCATCTGATTTCAGGAGAATCAAACCCCGTTTTCGTTTTCTCCAAGACACAGATTTGGTTCGGGCCACACGTGCCACTCTGAAAACATTTGTTTGTGATCGCTTCTGACCGATTTTGTTTCCATGAGAGAGAGAGAGAGAGAGAGAGAGAGAGAGAGAGAGAAGAAAAGCAGACAGACAGACACACACACAGAGGTTGACGCTCCAAACGTGTTTCTCAAACGTTCTGTTGTCTCTCAATTGAAAAGTGACAAAAGTTTGTCGCACTGCACAAAAAAGCACCCAACAAAAGGAAACACATGTTTCATCAACAGAAGGGCGCAGGACCTCAGGTCATTTGTCGTTGTTCAAGAAGTGTTCGTATCCGAATTTGCACTGGTTGGGGTATTGGAATCTTACAAACCTGACATGGATCGTCGCCACATTCACAGTTCTCGCAGCCTTTGGAGTCCTTTTTGTGTCCGTAAAGGCAATCATTCTGACACCAAAGAATCTCGCATTGCTCTGAAACAAATGATGATTCGCGCCTTGGACAACACAAATGGTGAAACAAAGTGTCATTGCCCATTGCTTTTAGATTTTACAGCAAAGGCAAAGCTCAAAACTTGTCTCTACCGTTGTCCCTGACCGTGCAATATTTTCCAGTCCATCCTGTTGGACAGATGCAATTTTGTTTTCCGAGCCTGAGGCAGGTTCCATTGTTTTTGCAAGGGTTGTCATCGCACGGTATGTAAGATCGAACTTTCCCTGCTACCTTTTGAATCAACTTCAAAATACAAAAATAACAACAAGTAAGTGATCTCATCAGGCCTTCAGGTTTGTGTAGAATTCGAAGCTTCACCGAATTGTTTTACGCACTGAGTTTAAGCGGCCGCGTTTGCCTTTTCCTTTCCCTTTTCTGGCGCCTGGTCCAACTTTTGGGTGCCCAGGATGGACGTCTCCCTGCGTATGGTCAACGGCGTCAAGCAGATCATTGAGCAGATTGTGCAGACCCTTGCCCAGACCTTTTCCGAGACCTTTTCCAGGAGGTGGCACTGTGCTCCCTGCATGGAAAAGCAGAATGTGCCAGTTGGACCCAGTCTGTTTGTGTTGTGAAGGGAAACTTTTTGTTCCATGCACAACGCGTTGTATACTCGTATACCACGGCAAAATTCAGACATGTCATCTTTCTTGTGGTCCATATTCTGGAAATATTCCTTACCTTGCTCCAAGCATACCACAAGGAGCATCAGTGCCAACAACCCCGAAAGTTTCATGACTTGATGTGCAAAAAGAAACACGACGTGAAATCTCCACAAGAGTCGCCCGGTGTGTGCGACAGGAGAAACCTATATGTCCGGACTTTCACACTCGTGTATGCTGTCTTGTGATCGCTCAAAGTTCTTTGATTACCAATTAGTTGCAAAAAAGTGGTTGTGTTTCAAACGTTCGGAGTCTTTTTACACACAACACAAACGTGTTCTTTTGTGCTGTCCAGTTGCGAAAGACACTCAAGTGTGTCCCGAGCGGAACTGTTTCAGTTACAAAGAAGAGGGAGTGAACTTCTGCAGCAGACACTTTTTCTTTCCCACAATCACGTTTACACGATTTCCGTGAGCATAATAATAAGGTTCTGATTTGCAGATTGGAAGATCCAAAAAGAGAGGGGGCGCAGAGAGAGACGAGAGAGAGCAAAGAGGGAGAGAGAAGCAGCAGGGAGATGTATGCAGAGAAACAGGCAGGCTAACAGGCAGACTGCATGCGTGAAAAATACCAAGACAGTGCCGGAGAACTACTTCGCACGTCTTCGTGACAAAAGCGTGGAGGGGGGAGTTTCTCGAGAACTTTCGAAATTGCGAAGCGACTTTCGAAATAATGGACAAAAGCTTCTGCCAATTTTTTTTCCGCTGGCCATGAGGAGTGAAGGTGCCGATGGTTCACAAGCAAAAGCCATTCCTGAATATCGGAGAAGGCGAGGCTCGCACCTTCGGTCCAGCTTCCGGCGCAGAGCGGAATTCCCACCGTTCCGTTCCGTTTCTGATCAGCTGAGCCATGTTTGTCTCCTGAAAGTGAAACAGAACAATGCAAACAACATTTCTCCGTGTTTCTGTCCTTTGATCGGTCAGGCGATTTCCATATTTGGTTTGCCAGGCAAAGAAAATCCGGTTTTGCGGAGACGACTCCTCAGGCAGTGTGGATCCTTCACAGCCAATTGAGGACCAGTTTCAAACTGAATCTTCGCGAACAGTTTTTCTCAAACAACTTGCGCGCAGTGTTTTTGACGGAATGTACGAGCACGCGAAAACTTCTGGCCTGTGCAACGTGACCTGGAGGCAAACTGCACAAAGAACTCAGAGCAAAATGCACGTGGGCAATTTCGCACTTGTTTGTAGGAAACTTGTTGAGCAGCCCCAATGTGTCAGATTTTCAAAAGAAAAGTGAGTGGACATATTGCCCTTCTTGGAGACATAAATTTATGCAGATTGAAGTTGTTTATTTCACCAATGTTGCCTTCCAGGTTTTTGTTGAGTCTTTTGAAGTGAAAACAACAGTAATTTCGCATTTACTCAAAGCGATTGATCGCGTGTTGTACTCTCACACAGCACTTCAAAGCCAAGTGTAAACTTCGTTTAGCTCCTGAAATTTGTGCTGCAGGGGTATTGTCAAACGATCAGCTCGACACAAATACTCATGAGCCAGTTGATCCATTCTGGATTGCGAATTGTGCAACAAAATGTTTGACAAAGTGGCCAGTTGCTCTGAACCTCCGAACGTAGCAGCACACTTGAACAGAATTTTTTGCTGTTCTTTCTTTGGAAAGCAAACAATAATAATTGTCAGTTTGTACATGTAGAAGGTGCAGGTACCTTCAGTCAACTCAACGTGCAAGTTGCTTTGAATGGTGAATCGACAAAAGTTTCGGTCATTCATGTGTACAAAGCATACAAAAAGAAGAGAAAATTCCCGGCGATTTGGGTGGGAACCTGGCTGCACTCACCAACTCGGACAACAACAGTCTTTGAAGGTAAGATTTTCGTTTGACGCTGCGCTTCGATCAGAAAGGCCAAAGACACTGAAACATTTTCTTGCTGAGTGCATTATGGGCTTTCTGCAGCTGCTGAGTGCAAAGGGGTGCACGTGTGCAAGGGTCTGTCACTCCTTCTCAATGCTGTGTTGTCCCCTGTTTCCTCTCTGGCAGTGCGTACCAACAAAAGGAGACTGTTACACCAAAAAATTGTGCAATTCCCTGCACTTGTTTGCAAACATTGGCAAAAAAGCTGTGCAAATATTTTAAGTTTTAGCTGTAGATGAAGAGATTTTTCAAAGTGTTCTTCCTGTTCTGACGATTACGACCAAGAACTTACGAAACAGTCTGAAAGGCAAGTCATTTGAGAAATACTTTCAGAAAGTCTGGCTACAAAGGACTCCAGTTCCCTTTCTGGCAGAATATTTTTAAACAACAGGACCGCGTTTGCGGTTTTCACTGAGAGTTCGTGAGAACCACTTCGTCAGTGAATCGTTCTCAAAAGACCCATGAACAAATCACAATTCGACCAAAAACTCTTCATACAGTATCTGGAATTTGGAAAATCCGGATTGTTATCTCCGAAAAGTTTGGCCCGTTGTGAGCACTTGGAATCATCATTCTACAACAGCTGCACCAAAGTGCCGCTCGGTAAACGGCACAAGTTCAAGCACTTGAACACAAGCAGATTCACTTGGCGTGAAGCTGCACAAGCTTTTGACTTTTATTTGCGAGCAAATCGGAGAACAAGTGGAAATCTGAACAAATGTGTACAAGCCAAAAAAACAATTGTCCGAAAAAAATATTTGATTGCCTTGGTGCGTCTTTGTCCACGCAAACAAGCAAATGACGCTCGTCTTCAGCGCGCATTCCCATTTGTATGAGTGCAAATCCATGTGTCTTCTCCAAACTTACTGACACAATTCTCAAAAGGATTTCCTTCGTCTTAATCTTTCAGAACAAGATTCACCGAGGAATGAGCAACAGGCACATCGAACCGATCCTTTGCCGTTTTCGATCAAGTTTTCTCGCGAAATCAAAACTTGACAAAGCTTGATTTCTGTTCAAATCTTTCCCACACCAGAATTTGTGTCCAGGATTTTGCTGTTTGTGGCTTGGTCTTTCCTCAGAGCAATTTTTTCTGTCCAGGGTTCTGACACAGGACAAACTGCATTGAAAGACGGACAACTGAGCAGCGCAGCAGCTGGGGGAGAAAGGCAGACCTGGTTTCCGAAAGAAGCTGCTCATTTCACACTTGATGAACTCTCAAGTGATTTGAAAACCTTTTCCTCTGATGAATTGACTGAGTGAATGAAATGAAACGTGACCACATCGAGACACAGCTTGAACTGACGACAAGGTTTTGACAGGTCGTTTGGCTAGATATAAAGGACGCCTCTTTTTCTCAGGACTGTGAAACAACACCTGCAGCACTTGACACGCAATCTCAGATGCCATGGAGAGAGAAGATGTTCAGGAGCTGGACCTGAGTGAGTGATCGACTTCATCGCAGTTAGAACTGTGACGAGACCTGTCAACAGTTGTGAGGTGAGATAACCATTTTTGTATCTTGCTTTTGCTCATCTGGAAAAGTGATCTGATGTTCAGCCAATCACGTGTCATTGTAAAAGCTCACGACTTGCTGCCTGGCAAATGTGAACTCACCACAGCAGCGTCAGAGGAACCTAGTCTTGGAAGGTGGGCAGAAAACCTCAATGTTCGAAGAATCTTTTCCGCTGATTCGTGTTGTAAACCTCTGCATTGGGGCGCGGACAAACCAAATCGTTTCTACTCGTCGTTTTAGGGAATCGTTTTGTCTTGCAAAAATGATCCTTTCACATTGGTACATTTGAACTGTTCTGTACGCACAAGATCATTTTATGATCATCATTTTTATGTTGAAATTCATCTGGTCGCGTTGGTACATTTCAACTGTTGTGCACACACAGATCATTTTGGGACCATCATTTTAGTGCTGAAACAACAATTTGGTCTGTCCTCGCCTTTGGAGTTGATTTGTACTGTGGGCAGGGGTATTCGCGTTTCCGATGGAATCAAAGCCAAAGACAACACTTGATCATTGTTGGTTCTCCAACACAATAGAAATGATCAAATCCTGGCACCTTTCTTGCAGCGTTTGTTCCTCATTTCCTCTTTAATTGGGTCTGCGGACTGTCAGGTGGATCCTTTGTGCCAGATGGCAACTTCACCTCGTCACTTTCAGCAACCACCCCTGTCTGATCTTGGAAATTGGAACCAGATTGAAACAACAAAACGAGTTATGTTCGAATCAATTACTTCAAATCAGCTCAATTTGAAAGTTTTGCGGGCTTGTGCCAAAATCAACTGTTGTTTGGTGAACAGTTTCCCACTCGTACTCGCAAGTGTACCTGCACTCGCAACAGTTTCTTCTCTCTTCGTTCGTGAAGCATTGCGTGAACATTCTGCTGGAAGTTTGAGCAGAAAAGTGGCAGATGTGTCGGGGCATGCCCGACATTGAGGATTTGCCTCAATTTTTGAAATGTGATCAAGATTTGCCTTCTCCAGTCCCCGGAGCTCATATTTGCTCAGTAACTTCAGCAACCATGTTCGGCAAGGCAGCTTCACAGACATTCATCCTCGAAAATGTGTAAATTTTATTTTGGAGCTTTTTCGTGCACCCACTTCAAACACAACCATCTTCTTACCAAATGAGTCAATGTTGGTAGAAAACATTTTGTTCGCGTATGGATTTCCAGAAAAGAGTTTGTGGCGTTTTCTGGAGTGGCTGCCTTCCAACACACATTCATGTGGAACTGTATGTTTGTACAGTTTCACACACCTCTCACACTCATTCAATCATTTCTGAATGGGAATGTGAAACCTGGACTCACACGTTCAGGCAAGAATCACCGGTTAAAATGAACACGACTTCGATCAAACACGTTACAGGCCAGACATGTTTTTTTAAGATCTGGGACAAGAGTGACCCAGCAAAAAGAGTTCAAGCTTGTGGAAAAAAAACCTGTTCAAGCTCCGAAATATTTGGAGGCCTGATAAATTGTCACACCGGACAAGCTGAGATTCACTCATGTTTTCGTTCTGTTTCCGATGATGTTGCCAAGTTCACAAGACTGCAGATGCGGTAAACGTGAATATTTTTGGGGCGTCTCTCTGTTGAAGGGATTGTTTCACAGCCTGACTTTCAACGGCTATTTTGGAACATGATCGAGTGCTTTTGAAATTTTGCCGGCCAGGTGATGCTCAGGACAGGAAAAGTTGGCACAAAAGTCGAACAGGTCTTCTTGCACCAGGTTGTTGGAAAAAGCCAAGAACTAAATTGGAATGGAGCTTTTTCACAATTTGAATGGCTCTAGTTCATCGAGTTGATTGAGACAGATGGGAATTGGACTGAACCAAGTATGAGTTCAACGCAGTGTTGATTGGGACACCAACACATTCGCCTTTGTGCACCGGAATTCAGACAAACCGAGTGGTCCAAGCAATCACGGAGACAATTCTCACGCGAACAGTTCTCAACAGGGAGTGTTAGCTGATCCGGTTTCGTCCCGCTCATCAATGCTGGGCCCACTCAGTGGGAACAAGCGTCTGATCTGTTCTGCCTGTTCTCTCAAATCTGGTCATCCCATGCTCATTCACATTGATGGACCGAACAAGATCATGTCGTTTACCTGGTGTCCGCAACACCGGACGTCCCACAGTTACTGTCGTGCTGAATCTCTCAAATTCTTCTGCAAGCACACCCGTCTGAATCTGGATGTGCCTTCAGGACGTGCGCTGCGAAGCTGGAGCGGATGAAGCTGGTGAAGCTGTCCAAGACGAGAGTCTGGAGTCTGTTGTGGATCGGGTGAGTACGAAATTCTGAAGTTGCATTCAGGAATCGGTGGAAGAATGTCAATCGAGCACAGGTGCAAAAAGCAAAGGAACAAAGAAAAGAGAAACACGAATGACTGGTTGAATCTGATCTGAGTGCAAAGAACATTCGGAAGCAAACTCGCGTACATTTGCCCAAGGTTTGAAGCAGACAACGCTCTCACACTTTTTCCTCGGAATTAAACGCGGGTGAGGCGCCAGAGCGCACACGATGCTCTTCTCTTCTGACTGCTTCACCCACACGTTTGTTCTGGGCCAACCAAATTTTAGCCTGTCATGAATTGGGACGAGCTTTAAGTCTTGACGAACCATTTGTGCATTGCCTCACACGATGTTTCCAGCTTGAATATTCTCGGCATGGATGATCCCGGAGTCTCATACTGGGAATCTCAGAAACTGGATATTGTTCTCAATTAAAATCAAAGGAAGTAAAAGCAAACATCCATTCAGCAGAAGAAACAGACTGTTCACAATTAATGCTTCTGGAGAGAATACAAGATACATCATTTGTGTACACGCACCCAAAAAAGCGCAAACACACAAAGAGAATTTAATGAAGCTTTCTGGGTCTTAATGCATGGGGAAAGGAAAAAGAGTACACATCCGACTGGGATAAATGCGCCCGTGTGTGTCGTGGTTTTCTCTGTTGGAACTTGAAGTTCCAGACGCCAGGAGTCCCCAGGTCGACACAGTTGCTACCCAAGAACACGAAAGACCAGATGCTGCAGTTGCGATGTTGGGCAAAGATCCTCTAATTCTCATCCTTTATGTCTGCAGAAACACCCCAAAACAAAGTTCAGCCCTCCTGTGTAAGCAAGTGTTGAGGAAAACTGTAGAAAGAGTATTTTTCTGTGCATTCACACACTTTTGCTTGGTGAAACAGGAAGCGTGGCATTGTTGCATGAGCACCGTCTTGTCAGAGTCGGTCGCTGAACTTCCGAACATCGCGTGCCTGTGCAACATGGTTTGCGAGAAAATTGGTGCAAATATTTGAAACTTGATTGAAAAGTTTGGAAGCTTTTGATCCTCGAGTGCTGAACGAAAATGGTTCGTGCACAGACGCTTGCAGAATCTTTCAGCATGTAATTCATATTTCTTGTTTGGAAACCAGCAGATAAGGCTCGGTGCACCAAGAATGATGTTCACTTCGGATTGTTTCCCTAAAATATTGACTCTTCCCTTGGAATCAAGTGTCGTCCCCTCTGGTGAAGGTGATATGCTTAACACTCACAATTCCATTAACAGACCACCTATCCATTCCCAGAGCGACTGAGCTCGGCTCACCCCGTCCCTCGCAATCAGTCAGTCCGGACACACAATGGGGTTCCATCATTCGAGCCTCGGCTGTTCTGTTGACTGGCAAGAATGCAGATAGCAGTGGATTTCATTTTCTTTCGTGATTATATTTCTTCATTTTCGACAATATCTTGACAACCTAAAGACAGCTCCTTCGTGGGATTTTAAACTCTAAGCCTGTGAAGCGAGCACCATATCACACTCTAGCATCGATTTTGGAAGTGCGTGGTAGGTTTTGAATCAATGGGTGACTGTTCAGAGAGCTTTAAAAGTTTGCACCCGTACTCAAGTTTCATTTTGAAGCTTTTCATGGAGCTCTTTAAGTGGATACTTAAACGGGAATTGATTACTCTACCTGTGCAGTGTTGTGAATAGAACAGCACGCAAACCTGATCAAAATGACTCTCCCGAAGAAAGCATCTGCCTGGGTGCAGTTTTATCGATGTCGGTGGTGGTGATTGCAATCAAGCAACTTTCTTTGCTAAAGAGCTTCTTCCTTTCCTGATTGGGAGCGACACCACACTGCTTCATCCACTCTCCTTTGGGGCTGGAGAAGGAACGTATCGGCTTCTTCGAGAAAAGCGCATCTGCAATTGAACGGAGTCGGAGATGCTTTTCGTTTCGCGCGCAGGTTCAATTGTGTGAGGCATGAACAACAGTCTCGGATTGAAGCGTGTTCTGATCAAAGGAACTCGAGAGCATTGGCTTTTCCTGCGATATGGGGAAGCTTGTGTTCTTTTGACATTTTACTCTCAAATCAATTTACCAGTCGAATGAAACTTTCTTTGGATTCGGTGTTCTCAGCAACAGCAAAGTCGCGGAAACTTCACAAAAGGATCAACGAAACTTGCTGCAGTGGAGCAAAAAACAGTCTGTGGTCCGTCAATATGAGCAGTCCGGTTGCGTGGATGGTGATCACCATGGTGTCTGTGTTTGGTTTGGCGCGCGGGGACAGCTACTTCATGTACGCGGGTCCGGTGGTCGGGGACGGCGGCTCGCTCAACGTGGACGTGGCGCGCAACACGACACAGCTGCTCGACCAACTGCTGCAGGGCTACGACTCCAGACTCCGCCCGGGATTCGGGGGTGCGTACACTGTGTCCATCTTTCTTCCATTCAACAGGGGTGGAGGGGTGTACTTGTGGTCAGGATTTGGTGAGGGTTGACCTATCGTTTCAACTTTTGCACTTGACACACCTCAGGAATCCTCACGTGCCAACTGCTAACGAGTAGAAGCCATCTTTTTCCTGAGCCTGCCCTTGTACCCATTACCCACCAAAGATTTTGAGCAGTTGCTCCGAGGTCCACAGGGAGAGACACCATCGTTCAGTTTCAATGGTTGCAAAGTGGGAATTCTTCCTTCCCTTGTCCAAGATGTTTGCCTCGTACGAAAAATAAACATGCCTGGAGGTGGTTTTTTTTTTTTTTTTAAAAACGTGACATCGGCTCGAGCGGTCGTTTTGTGCCTCCTTTTTGCACAAATTTCATTCTACTTGAGGAAACGGCCGAGAAAATAGAAGACACCCACAAATGATGCAAGCGTCAATGAAACTTTCCACACGAGCAACACAATATTCTCAGCGAAGTTTTTCAAAATTATCCAAAATTATGCTATTTCGCTCGAATTTCCTATTTTCTGCAGGCCAAATATATTTTCGCTTTGACTGCCACACGAATTGACAAGAAACCTCAGTATCGAAGCAGGCATGGCAATTTCTACGACTCCTACCCCGCAGCCGTCAAGAATTGCATTCGCCTTTGTTCCCCAAGAAAAGACAGGTTTTGTGTTGGGCGACAGGAGGTGGAAATCCACAAGACAGATAAATATGAGTTATGGCAGTTGCACGTGCCATATTTTCTTCATCTGCTTCGGAATCAGCGCTTTCATTTTGTGCATCACACTGGAATGTTCTGTGGGGTCGAGCTACAAACGCTCCATTTACTCTTCCTTTACAGCCTCGATGGGAAAGGCATACAAAATAGGAGGACATAAAATGGACATAGAGACGAATTGTCCACCTGAGACCGTCCAGTACGTTTGCAATAGGTGGAACATTGCCCATTGGCCTTCGAGAGCAAGCTTGATTACTCTTCCGTTAATCAATGCATCCAGAGACCTTAGTCGCACGAGTAGTGATACAATGAAACTTGTTGGACAAGTGGAAGATTCTTTCGAAGAAAAAAAGTAGAAACAAAATGCGCGAGAAAATGCGAACGAAGCAAACATAAAATTTTGTCACAGAAATTTGCCTGTACATATGTGAGTCACAGTCTGAAGCAACAAACGTCACAACAGCGCAGTTGCAGACAAATTGCATGCCCAATTACCCAAGTTGTCTTTTCAGTGCATTTGGAAAGGAGGATAAGAAAGACAGGGTGCAGTGAAAGACTGGTTGAAGAACAACCAATGTTTCCTTCTGCGACTTGGGAAATGCGCGCCCTTTTTTCTTCGCCTCTCGAGTGCTCCCGTCTCACGTTTCAAAATCTTTAAGTTCCTTCAATTATGCAGGAGATAGGATTTGCCGTGAAGGTGACAAAATGTGGAAAATCATCTTCAATGACACACGCAAATATTTGTTTTCTCCTCCTCGAGTGGAAAGGCAGAATGTTGTTCGAGCTTCTGACGAAAAAGGCAATCTTTCTCTCAATGTCTTTCTCTGACTTTCTCTGTCTCTCACTGTTCTCTCAAAATGACCAGATTCGAACCTTGTCCCTGATGTTGAAAGATTGTTGTAGTCACTTCCTCCCACAGGGCGAATTGACACGCAACCTGTGAAAGAAATCATTCATCACACTGACAAGGTCTTGAAGTCATCCATCAACGAAGTTTTGCAGCTTGTAATCCTTGGCCAGTGGAGTCCACAATGAAATGTACAAAATATCTCTGTGTGAATCGCGTGTGGAATGTTTTTTTGGCCGCGTCTGACTCTTTCAAGACAGGGATCACCTCAGAAGGAAAGTCGTGCAACTTGTTCCTCTTCTTTTTCCCAAGTTTGGGTCGTCCCCGGAGTCTGGTCCTGCCAAACCAAGTTTGAGAGATAAAACGAAAGAGGCAATTTCAACCTTGGAAGGGTCATAACCCGGTCAGCCTCCGTTCCACGGACCAATGCCAAAGCACCAAACTCAACCCAAACCCCTGATGCACACAGACCGTATTTTTACAAAGAAGTTGACGGGTAAATCTTCTGCTTGCGTCCAGAATGTCCACACACAGGCACGCACACACAAACACACGATTTGTGCATGAAGGGAAATCTTTCAGGTGATCTGTCACTGCTCTTTAACTTTTGCAGGTCCCCCTACAGTTGTGGATGTCAACCTGAATGTGCGAAGCATGGGCCCCATCTCAGAGCAGGAAATGGTACGAGTCAGTTCCATCCGAAATGCGAGAGTAACTCAAAACGCCACCACAACACCGGCCTTCGTGCCAAATGTCCGACTTTGGTGGCAGATGTTTTCTGGGTACATGTACAAGACATCCCAATTGTGTGTTGGGCATTTGGTTGACTCTACCACGGACGACGACCTCGGCTTTCGACAGGACAAATTTCTCAGCCACATCACATATTCCTTGCAGTCCGCGAGATCGGTACATGAATTCGTAAGAAGCAGATGTTTGCTGAAGCCTATTGAAAAGTGCTTGTATCAGAATTGTCAACACAGCTCAATTACTCACAAAAAATCTTCTCCACATTTGGCCTCCTGTTTCCGACCACGAAATGAAGTTCAGATGAGATTCCCATTTTTTCTGTGCCCGCCTCTGCAGGCAGGCAAAGAAGAAAACAGGAGAGGATAAAATCATACATGAACACATCTCCTTGCGTGTGCAAACCTTGCAGAATTTCTTCGTTCATCCTTTTGAGTATGTTTGAGCAAGAAGAGTTGTTCCCTGTTTTTCCCGGGTGCAAAAGGTTCACGGGACCAATTTTGTCAAATACGCAGTGGCTTCAGGCGTTCTGAGTCATTTCAGCCACTTCGGCGTTGTTTGAACGCAAAACATTGAGCCCTCCAAACAACTCCAGACGTGTGTTTCAATGCTTGTGATCATTATAAAAATGGATTCTCACTCCGCAAAAGGCATTCCCTTTCCACTCTTTTCTCTGGAATAACACTGACCTGAGCGGGGACGAAACTCAACGAAAAGGTACGAAACTCACCGTCCTCAGTGTTTCTCCGAGCAAAAGATGAGCTTCGTGCCTTTTTATTGAGTTTCGTACCGCGCAGCTCAGTGTTCTTCCGAGCCACGATTCCGTCAATACGCTCGTTTTTTCTGCCTTTTCACGTTGATCTTTTTTCCAACAGGCTTACCAGATGGACTGTTACTTCCGGCAGAGCTGGGTGGACAGACGTCTGGAGTTCAGCGGGCCCATCAAGACGCTGTCGGTGAGCGTCAAGATCCTCGAGAAGCTGTGGAAGCCGGACACACACTTCTTCAACGGACAGAGATCCTATCTGCACACGGTGACGACTCCCAACAAGCTGCTGAGAATCAACCAGGACGGCAGAATCCTCTACTCAATGAGGTGAGAGGAGAATGGTTGGACATGGCACTTCAACAAATTTGGGCTGCAGAACTTTGCTGTCTTGGACGAGTTTGCCTGAGAACGGGATAAATACGAGTGAAATGCTCGGATTGATGACTATGGTCTGAGTAAGAATCTCCAAAGAGTCCTTGAGGATGCCTGTCCTCCAAATGAAAGTTTGTTCCAAGTGCACGAGAACACATGGTGCGACAAACAGTTGTATTTTTAGATTGACTGTGAAGGCGAGTTGTCCCATGCACCTGGAGTCGTTTCCCATGGACACACAGATTTGCCCTTTGAGATTCGGGAGCCGTAAGTACAAAGACACAAACGACAAGCGTTTGCGCGTGTATTGACTCTATTTACCAGATTTCTTGTCTGCAGCTCAACAAATTTTATGCAGATGGATACAACGAGAACGACGTGCAATACATCTGGACGCATGGTCTTCTGAAATCCATAAAAATGGCAACCGACATGAGATTATCACAATTCGACTTGATTGGATTTCCGGCGGGCAACTGTTCGTTTTCAGATACCAGAGGTAAACACACAGGTTGCAAGCCAGAATCGAAACAACAGAAAGTCACAAACCACATGTTTTAGCAACAAAGGCGGAATGTTTGTAACATGCATTATTCACTGCACAAGATGTTTTCTTCTTATGGGATCGATGAAATGTTATTGGTCTGGGTAAACAAGAGCGACCTTGTCCTTTGCTGTTTGACTGTGGGTGGTTTTGGGTAACAACTGGCACAGACAGACAGTGTGGCTTCCATTCGACTTGGTTCAATTACACACAGCAATTATTGCCTGGTACAGATCCAAAATTTGTCTGTTGGAGTGGCACGTATTCTGGTGCTTTGATTTTTCCTTTGCGCAAATGCTAATTTAGTTGGGGTTGGGGAGGCCGGCCCCATCCGTAGATCAGCCCATTCTTTTCTTGTTTGTTGCAGGACGATTCTCCGAGTTGTTCATCAACTTCAAGCTGAAGCGGCACATGGGCTACTTCATGATCAACGTGTATGTTCCGTGTAGTCTGCTCGTCATCATCTCCTTTGTCGGCTTCTGGATCAACAGGGAGGCCACGGCTGACAGAATCTCTCTTGGTGTGCATGCAGTTCATTTTCTCATTTGAAGTTGATCTGGTTTGAAGGACAAGCACACTGGTGACTGAAGCACCGAAGCTGCACTAAGTTCCAGCGCCTGATTCCCGTCGTGTTGGGGAGACGAGCTGACACCGAGTAGGATATGAGCCATTGCAGTTTCCTCTCCGTGTCCCTCACGTCGCACGCATGGGCGCAACTCATATCCTTCTCAGGCTCTGCCCAGATAGGCAGCTGCACTGACTTGTGAATCGTGTCCCCCATATGTCCTTGTTTCCGTGCTGTGTTCTGGTTCAGAACAACACTGTTTTGTGTCAACAGTTCACAATGCTCAACCACCATTTCAGGAACCACCACGGTGCTCACAATGACTTTCCTCAGCATAGACAACCGGCAGGACCTGCCCAAAGTGTCTTACTCGACGGCACTCGACATCTTCGCAGCGGTGTCGTTCGTCTTCGTGCTCGCGACCGTCATCCAGTTCGCCGCGGTGCATTTCTTCACCAAGTACGGGACGGGCGAGCAGTACCTCGACCATCTGGACGATGAGGAGGACGAGGTGGAGGTGGAAGGCGCTCACAATCGTCACGACACAATGGTGCGTGTGGCGCTGCGAGTTCATGCACTCGTCATCTCCCACAAAAGTGTTCTGTGCAAAATGTTTTGTTCTTGTACACTTTTCCAGAAAGAGTGAGAACATAAACAAACATGCAAGTTTTAAAATGTAATGTCAGCCATTCATGTTTGTGCAATGTTGACAAAGTTCAGGTGTACGAATTTTTCCACAGTGCAAGTTCCTTCATTTTCTTCTACAGGACGGATACTTGCGTGAGAATGACAAGAAAGTTTGCGTCGTGAGAGAAGGCCTCAACGGAGAAACATCGGTCATGCTTTCTACGTCTCTGTATCACAGACACAAACGGAAAGACGACACTTCTTCTTCTCCCAAACAGAGTTGTTGTGCTAAATTGTTCAGCTGTATCGTCGGAGACTCGTTCTATCATCGCAAAGACAGGGAACTCAGAAAGATGAAAGGCCTTTCTAATAGCGTTTCAAAAATTGACAAAGCTTCCAGGGTGATATTTCCTATTATATTTCTTATTTTCAACATATTTTACTGGACATCTTATCTGGACGGAGACGTGAGTGCCGTTCAATTCACGTGACACGACGCGATAAGGCAGGAAAACAAATGCCTTTCAATTGTTCTTTTTTTCCAAATGAATCTCAGATCTTCTGTTGTCTCGAGTGAGAATGCCCATTGAACTTTGCATTTTCGCAAGACTTACGAGTACAGAGATCACACCTTATCAAACCGACGCCTGTCTTTGGAGAAACGAGTGATCCGCTTGTGTTGAAAATATTGCTCCGAGTGTGTGAAGCTGAACGTTGAAGAACACAAACCATTCAAACAACCCATATTCACGAAAGCTTCGGAACTCAAGTTGAATTTGTTGTGTCCCAAGTGAGGAGATTCACAGCACAAGTCAGAGCTTTTTGCAATGTTCTCCCAGAAAATTTGCCACCATCCATACCTCGCACTTGTCCACCGCGTTCTGTTTCGCGATCGCTTCAATGATCTGGTCGTCTTCGTCCTGACTCTGCTCGACGCCGTACACAACCGTCTCCACGATCTCTGTGGCATTCTCCAGCTTCCCTCGAGGGTCCAGGGGTCTCCTGCCTGGCTGCTTGAAGGGTTTCGCTGTGTCGTCTGTGATATCGTTTTTCATTCTCTCAATTCCCTTTTCTTCGTAGAGGTCGTTGAAACTTGTTTGTGAAAGTGAGGTTTTGGTGGTTACGGTGGGCTGAGGCTTTGATCGCGTCTTCGCTGCTTTGTCGACGATCGCACCGGATGTTTGTCCTCCTGTGTCGGCGTCTCGTTTCTGGTCTTTTCCCGGCTGGACGCTCAAACTCAGCTTCATGGCTATTTTGGCTTCCTTGGACAATTTATCCGAGAACGTGGTTTTGCTAGGTCTCACCCGTCTCGAGCTTGACTCCATTGTTTGACTCGTGTTGGGCTCTGGCAAATTTGTTGGTCGCAGCCGCAATAGACTGGTCTTTTTTGATCATTCCATTTCACTAAGTTGGTTAAAATTGCCATTGTTTAGCCAACGCGTGTGTTCTAACTTCCCACCTGTGTTGATACGTAAATCAAACTCTCCAACGCTTTTGTTGTTTGCGAACTGTAAAACAAGATCGCTATCTCAACACAATCCCGAAAGAATCGGTGAATGATTTATGAATCTGGTCCCCCGCACAGCTCATTAAAAGCCGCCTGATTGCCCAAACGGACTTTTAAAAACACAGGAAAAAGTGAAAACATTGTCTGTCTGTCAAGATTTTGGTTGTTTGCAAAGTTCTAGCAACCTGAGGAAGGCGCGACGTGCTCGGAAGGCGCTTGTGCGGGAGTGTTGGTTTTCCAAAGAGAAGGGCCTCGACCTATTTCTCAGCCTCAGTCTCAGTTCAGTTCTGAATCTCAAGCTCTTCCGAGCGGTACTTTTCAGGGTCGCTCGGAAGAAGACCTTGTGTCCTTGCGAGTGCCCTCTGAGCGCTACCTGGTGGCTTTTCCGAGCGTCACCCTGTAAGTACCGCTCAAGACTCAGAACTGAACTGAGACTGAGACTGAGACCAAGAAACAGATCGAGGACACATATTTTACCAAATGTTTGTTCAGCCAATGCAGAGTTTTACTGAACAAGCGAAGGAAGCGTGTGAGTGCAGCTTCCACAGCGACACCGACCACTTAGATACGTTGAGGGTCTTCAACATTCAAATTCCAACTGCGTTCGCCTCTTGAAATCAGACTGCTTTTTTTCTCGCACAATGTCCCTGTGCGTAAAAGGAATCCGGCAGTGGAGAAACAGTGCCTTGGGCTCTTGGCGTGGACGACATTCTCGTATGCATACATAATGCCTGTGTGATATTAGGTTGCATAAATTCTGAAAAACCGTGGTTGGATCGATACCAAAAATGGGCCACTTTCTGAATGGTATGACGGGGTTCGAAAGGTTGTTGCACAACAGCCACGTAGACACAAGTAACAAGATTCCAGGATTTTTATCCAACAAATCTGACAGCTGGGGCCATGGACCGTCTGTTCTTCATGTGAGTGTAAATTTCCACTTTGCGCTGTAGTCAGCGTGAATATAGTGTGCAGTTAGGGTTTCCACATTCTTTGACATGTGCGAGTTTCTACTCGCACCACGCATTTTGTGAGAAGGTCGACAATCTTTTTGGGGTCACGAGCAACAGATC
>JAAUXT010025165.1_pt1 | contig 58610 bp, 73 predicted proteins | sample 7278171 | NCBI WGS metagenome assembly JAAUXT01 (sample SAMN14350112, study PRJNA611818) | marine sediment metagenome | isolation source: surface marine sediment (1.8m) | place: French Polynesia: Moorea | collected 2018-08
CGATCGGCCTGCAAGGTCACGGGTGGTTGATTTGAGACAATTGATTTCATTCACCTTCTCAGTGCAGACAGGCCAATTGGCTTCTTTGGTGATCATGACAATTCTCACTTTGGTTGGATATTGCCTCGTACAGTACATGTAGAAAACTTTTTTCTCTGTCGTCGTCAGTTCTTGCGCACGCGCTCCTGCACCAAGAAAATAACGCCTATTTCCATGCGAAAATAACCACATTTTACTTCTTCAATTCCCTACAGTGTGAACAGTGTTGGAACCTTCATCCTTTCATCACATTGAACATGGAAATTAATAACGCGTTCGTACACGTGCTGTCTGAGGCGAGTGTGCAAACCACGATTGACTAGATAGCAAGAAAGATCCGATCACAACAGTCAAGAAAGATAAAACAGATCCAGGTGTCCCAACAACAAATAGGACAAGAACGGGTTTTCAAAAATTCTCCAACAAAGAGCAAAAAAACGAACTCAAAACAACTAATCTCTGTATAACACTGATTTTTTCGACAAAGAAACTTTGTTGACCGTTTACATCTGTGGAATTCTGCCGTTCTCTGAATCACTGGCAGCAATGGGTAGTTTTTAAAGAGCGTCCCCTGACCGCCGTACGTGCACGTCAAAAGATGCCCATATCCATTCTTCAAAGCGAAAAGCAACGTCTCCGTGTCTCGGTCATGAGGATAAAATGCCCAAACTTACTCGCAACAAACGAACACACGCTTGTAACCAGAGCAAACGTAGTTTTCAGTCTTTTCACTGGGTTGTTCGATTCTGTCGCAACGCAGTACACACAGTGTAAACCTGACGAGACTGCGGTGGCGTTGCCAATGTGCACCGCTCAAACTCAAACCGCCAACTTTCAAGCTTCTTTGCCGTCAGTTGATGGCGACAAATCACGTGACTGTTGAGCCCCTCAATATCACAAAATGAGATATGACGACGGTTCAAGAACAGGTGACACTCCAGGCAAATTTTCCTGTAGTTTTCAGTCCCTTGACTAGTTCTGACATGCAAAGCAGAAGAACATAACGATCGCTCGTGGGAAACACTTGACTGTTCCACTAAAACATTTGGCAGAAGACGAATGACGTTCCCCAAGGAATATTCCTTCCACTCAGGAAAATACGGAATGTTGGAGGCCCTTTTCTCACCCATCGACTTGTACATCGAGGAGGGGTGTTCAAGATCTGGTGACGGAATGGGACTTCGGCCCCTGAAGACCAATTTACTTCTTTTGACTGCTTTTTTTTGTAGAATTCGACAGGAAAATTGTAATTGTCTGCGTGTTATCCTCTGGGCGAGCGCTGAGGTCAAACTCCAGGTCAGGCGACACACGTCATCCCCACGTCCGTGTACGAGACGCGACGCGACGCCTCACGCCTCCAGGTGGCAGGTCAAGCAAAACGCCCCGTGAGTGCGGCACGTACACGTGCACGGAGACAGGCAAACTTCGACGTGAACGTGCAGCGTGCACAGGCGCTTTGCCCAAACTCCCACTCGCGATGCCAGTTCGAGCGCCCGATGACCGCTAGATGTCCCACGAGAAGAGGTGGTGCTTGACGAGCATGTCGCGCACGCCGTCCTTCAGAGGGCGCGACACGTCCGGTTTGTACGGAAGCTCCCAATCCTGCGACAGGTTGAACGAGTACTGGCACAGAAGCCTGCAAGTACACACAACACGCCCAGTAGAACACACCAGCGAGTACCTGGTACACATCGCATGCACTGAAACGTGAGGACAGGTTGGCGTTCAGCGCGGCGTCCCTTGACCCACAATCGCTGCGTCGCCAACGACAACGCAGCAGCCAGTCATTTCCACGTACGTGTTGACCAGCATGCACGTGTTGTGACCTTGGAGCGCAACGTGGGGAGTCGCTGTTCAACAAAACTGTGCAAAACGAACGGACCCGTGCGTGTGGTCCAGCCGTGGGGGGGGGGGATTGAAAATAGAACGCATCCCTTCACTGTTTCCGAGAGCACCAAACTGACCATGCAAACAGACCATCTCACAACAGTTGATGTCATCAACTTGACTTTTATTTTGGGAGATTCCAGCAGTGAACGTGAAACTATCTACAATCTCAGCTCTTTCAAAGCAATGCTGGGAGGTCGACGCAAAACATGCGAACAAGAAAACACAGTGGGAATGTCACCAAGTTAACACAGACATCATGAATGTAAGTTTGGCAGTCAACGAATTTACTATTTTCCAGCAGTACTCGATTGAGGTACCGGTGCTCAGAACGCAACCATTGGGGGCAAATCGAACAACTACATCTTGTGAATTTCACAACAATGGTTCTGGTGGGAGCACCGTCACGGAAACACTCGATTACGACAATGTTCCCTCACCAGATCTGACAAACTTAACTCCACAAGAAAGAATGCAAACAAACTCAACAGGAGGTCAAGAAGCAACGCAGAAACAAAGCGCAAGAAACAACATGAAACAAATCGGGTGTCAAAAGTAAATCTGTGTAACTGAATCAACAAACACACAGCAAAACAGCGACAAAAGGGCGCAAATGCGTAAATAAACGAAACAACCCTGACACTGAGGTTCGGGACTTGTGCAACTGTGTGTGACTCAAAATCATGACAGGGCAGGAGAGGGATTTGGTCGGAGAGGGGTTCGTCAGGTGTGGGTTCGGTTCCTTACTGATTCCCTCTGACCCACTCGGATGTGTTGGGTTTGGAGTCCGGACGCCTCCAAGAGCGTGCGGCGTGAACTCTCGAAACAAAACGAAAACGATTGGCAACGACGCAATCAGACTAACGCCCTGAGAAAAGATGGCCATGTTCGGTTTTGTTCACTGGTGACCTCAGAACCAACTGTGTTCTGTCGCAGCGGCTCTGATTTCACCTGGGACCAAAATCGAACACGACCGAAGATGTCAAGCCGACACACATCAGCATGACCGCTTGAAGAACTTTCAAGGGCGGATTCTTGCATACAGAACATCTGTGACCCTCTGATGGATCCAGAGGTCTGGGCCTGTCGCCTGACCCCCGCTCCGCACAAGGAAGTCGTTTGTTTCCGTTCCTCCAATTCATAGCCCAGTCACAAAATGCAAGATTGGACTCCCTCTCCCGTACACAAGGTTTGGTCTCCACCTGATAGAAGACCCACTGAACTTGTCAAAGTCATGTTACGAACGAAAAGCTGGACAACGCAAACATGCCGTGTTTGAACACTGCAGCCAGGTTAAACTTTCAGTTGCAAACGAAGACACATGCCAGTTCCGGTTTCACAAATGCTGCTCAGGTCACTGCAGTTGAACTGTAAGTTTGCTTCAAATAGCTAATGCTGAACCACACTGCTCGCACAACTCAGTCCACTTCGTCCGTGATTGGACGCAACAGCAAAAGCAAAGGTCCACGCGGAGTTCATCCACACACGATACATTCCTGTGCGACTCCCTGTCATCACGTGTCTCATCCTTCCACCACAGATCACAGGTAAAGTGCAGCCAACGTTTTGTCCACCAGAGGTCCTAACTGGAGTTCTTTCACGAGCAAGTTGTGAGTCTGTCCGCCCCAGATGGCGCGACACGCGACACAGACCGGAAGTGCCTCTGTTGTCCGCTAGAGGTCCCAGCTGAAGAGGTGGTGCTTGATGAGCATGTCGCGCACGCCCTCGCGCAGCACGTCCCTCTGGCGGTGGGGCCGCGCGCGGCTCGGCAGCTCCCAGTCCGGGGACAGGCGGAAGGCGAACTGCGACAACACTCTACAACACACAGCAACACAACACCGAGAGCATGCGGGACGAAAAGAAGCGGCGCCAGGGCTGGAGTCCACACAGCGGGAAGGAGCTACAGCTACGGAACAAGAACACGAAGTGTTCAACGCGAATGGCGAAGCGTTCAAAGCCCACATGGAAACGCACAAAAGGGTGTCTCACTTCTGAACAGTGAGAGTCGCTTTTCGTCTGGGGCTGGTGGCAGGTGTCTCACTTTTTCAGGGCCAGATTTCTGCGATTTCGAAAATTTCAGGCGTTTTGTCTGCAGTTCACAAAACCTGGAGCTTTGTGGAAGGACATCAGAAGCTGGACGTGCGCGTTTCAGAGGTCGGAGGTTTCAGGGGTTCTGACATGGAGGCTTTCTGGCAGGTTACACTGTATTGAACACACCGAACACGATGCGAAGGCCGTACATTCACGGAGAGCCACAACACCTCGACACTATTCTACACATCTAAGCTCATAAGGGGTTTTCCAAACTCCAACACTACTGAACAATCAATGAGAAGATTTTCGCAACTGTTCGGTTTGTGGAATGCAGCTCGCTCTATTCTTTCAGCTCATGCAGCACACACACATACACACACGCAGCACACACACACACACACACACACACACACACAATACACACCACACACCACACAGCACGCACACCACGCACGCACACTGACTCACCTCAGCTCGCACTTGATCTGCACCCAGCCCGGGGAGCGCATGAAGCTCCACGGATGGTACCACTTCTCGACGACGTCCACGCACGAACACAGCGTCTCCAGCCACAGGTGCAGAACCTGCTCACTGCAAACATAAAACCATGGATGTATTTACCATGAAATCGACACCCTGACCCCACCAAGAACTCATGCGCAAGGGTCTGCTGCTGCTTCTTGCTGTGGCACGCATCGCTTCCCCAATGCAACGTCGCGTGGCCTCCTCACAGGCACTCAGAAGTACAACGACTCGCAACGGTTGTTGGGTCAACATGACAACCAAAGGCTCCCGGAACACGAGTACTCACTTGAGGCCGCAGCAGACGAGCGAGCGGAACTTGACGTCCATCTGCGCGTGCGCCGCGTCGTGCGTCAGGTTCACAGACTGCACCGCCTGTGGGAAAATCACCACGGTTACCACGGTTACTGAGCAACAACGACGTGTCAACATGTTCCGCAGGAGTCAATTCCAAGCACACCGTCTTTTATGCACAAACACGAACTCGTGCGCGAGCACTTGCAAATGTGACACTGTCGCACGGCTGTTCAGAAATTCCAAACTCAGGCACAGCTCACACGCACGCACGTGCACACACACACATACACACGCGTCGTGCACACACACACACACACACATACACATACACACACACACACATGATCAGTGGTAGCTGCAGGGCTTGAGCAATTTCTGATGCAAGCCACTACCAGGATCTTCTTTACAAGTGAGAAAGGCAACGTGGGGTGGTGAGAAACTCGGCGGAAAATCAATTTCCCACGAATCTACTGAGCGCCATAAAACTACGCAGAGCGGGAAATAACCCATTTCACAGCAAGCGGCGCAAAATAACTCAGCGCCAAGAAACTAATTAATTTTTGCGCTTCGTAATTACGCGTTGCGCCGACTTGATTTTCTGCGCACAACGATTATTGACACTCAATCAGAAAAATCAATTAGAAAAGGCCTCTCAAGATACACTGTTGAAAGGCTGAGAGAGGGAACTTACAGCATGGGAGCGATACTCAAGTTTCATTGATCTACAGATGAATTTTCTGAGTTCAAACAATTATTTTTTTGCTTCCAGCTTCCAAATGAAATCAGGGACAAGCAGATCAAACTGGACATAAAGAGGCTGTCCTTCAAATTTTCAAAAGGGTCAAGCACCCAGGACCCCCTCCCCCTCCGCTGGTACCAACGACCACCCACTGTGACTGTGACATCCAAAACTGGTCAAAGAACTCGGCATCAAGAAAGAACGAACATCCAAATCTGAACTGGCCCCACCATAAACCAGCTCCTTTCAGTCCCCAGCACTGACTCGCTGACTCGCAGAGTCCCTCAGGCCCCACAAAACACCGAAACTGCGCGCAATATTCAACACATATCAAAATTCAATATCCCGCTCTGAGTGGCGGTGGGATCCTCCGTGTGTGTCAGGGAAGCGGAATGGCAGTGATTCTGCGCATTCAGCCTGCTTCACACTGGATGCGTCATCGCAACACATCGCGCAGTACCCAGAAGGTCCAAGCGACGTCATGTGATGCACACGTGGTCCAACACAATGCGTGACGCATCCTGTGTGAAACAGGTGCCAACACCAGATCGCATTCAATTGCATTGAAACTCGGTCCTGCAGACGGACACGATCTGCGAGCTCATGAGGGCCACACAGGACACTCACACACATACACACACACACACACACACACACACACACACACACACACACACACACACACACACACACACAGCGGCCTGTTTCTCACTGCACACACGGTCAATGTTTCTTTCTGAAACAGAGATGTCCTTGTGGTCACAAGCTCCGACAAAAACAGTCCCATCAACCAAACAGCATCCAACACCCAACTTCCCCACACGCAGCAACTCACAGCGTACCTCCCTTCCCCTATCCCTGCACCACTTGGCGGCCCAATTTTATTTTTCAATTTGGACTCCCTTGCCTCGTCAGTTCGATAATGAAACGCCACACTTTTAATTAGCTGGAAGAATAGAATGGGCAACGAGACCCAATTTGCAGAGTCGAGTCAATTTCAATTTGCTGCTCTCTCCCCATGATGGGACTTTTGCAATGAGAACACGGACCAACAAGTGATACAGGCAGAGGGAGAGTCGGGGAGCGGGGCTCGTAACTGACATCTGGCGGCAAAAGGTGAAATTGGTGGACATTTCTTTCAACATCTCTTTTCCAACACATCGTTGACACTGGAGGTCTCAGCAAATGTCCTCCTGATTTGGCTTCCAAAGATCCACAATTGTAGATCAACGTGTCCCTTTGTGTGAAATACGACACGCCTGTACACGCACACACAGGGAGGTTTGCCCGGATTTCACACGTACGAGAGACCCAGGGACCGACCAGCTGACTGACCAACAAACCAATTGATTGACCAACTGACCGACGAACAGACACCCGGTGCACACATATCCACACGTACACACGTACACACACACACACGTACACACACACACACACACACACACACACACACACTTACCCTGTACAGTATTTCCTCGGGAGTGAGCACTTTCCCGTCCTCGTCGAGTCGGTACGTCTTGCAGAGCACGAGGCGCGAGTACACCGAGTCGAAGTCCTTCTCGATCTCCTTCGTCGCAGCCTGCAGCCAAAACAACCACAACTTGTGGGGTAGCGTTCACATTACGCGTGCCTCCTTGCAGCACATAGTGTGCGCTTGTTGGAAATTGGAAGGCAGGCGAGCTTTGCCGGAACTCCCGAGTCCAGATTCTCCAAAACAGCACCACCAGGTAATGATGAGATTCAAGAAAACGAAGCAATTCGACCAGCAGTGCGTTGCTCAACTCACAAAACGACCACTTGGATTCTTCTCACCAGGTTGAGCAATTCAACACGGGTGACACAAACACACTCGAACACATACACACACAAACGCACGCACGCACACACACACACACTTTCACCCTCCACACCCACATCTGCCCCACCCAAACATGCACGCCATGACCGACACACAAGTCAAAATTCACTCCACCACCGAATGACCACACAGACACCCCGTCATCACACATCGTCTCACCTCTTCGAGGAAGAGCCAGGGGTGGCCGGGTCCGCCCAGGAGGGACGACCGCTTCAGACCGTGCTCGAAGATGTTCTTCAGCGCTGGACACAGTCTGCAAGCGAGACAAGAGGTACTAATGTATTCAGGCCTCACTCGTGGTAGCCACACACATGAAAAATGGTGCTCAAGACATAACCACACGAGGGATGCGCACTTCACAGGAACTCCCTCTGTCCATCCACCCACACAAGTACTCACACCCGACAGAAACCACTCAGGTCGTACCCACCCGCATGTACTCACGTGCCACGCCCAAACGAGGTACTCACACGCCGCGCACGAGGTCGGTGACGGCCTCGGTGACGGAGTCGTCGCCCGCGCACGAGTAGCTCTTGCTGCGCTCGTCAAGCAGCTCGACGAACTTGGCGGGAAACCAGCCGCGCAGTCCGTTCAGCTCCCCGATCCAGCAGTGCTCATCTTTCTGCGACACGATCTGCAGCACGAGACACAGGTCAAGGACAGATTCGTCCAGTGAGGGAGAGGCTTTTCTGGTGTTCGCTCAACGCGAGTCGCGCGCACTCACCGTGATGACGTCATTCTTGCGGAAGCCGAGCTCGTCGTCGTCGTGACGCTCGAAGTCGAGCAGCGCCTTGGCGCGACGCCGCTTGTTGCGCGCGACGCTCACGTACTGCTCGAGGTCACGTGCGTGCGACTCCATCGAGTAGTCCGCGATCAGGTTCTGAAGAAGATAAGAAAAGTCAGTCAGTGTACATATCCAGGCACGTCACGTGCGTGCGAGGTGATGCGAAGTGGAGTCTTCGAACTTGCAAATTATCCGTGATTTGGGCAAAAGACCCACAGGGCACCAAACACCACAACGCAACCCAACCGAGTTTGCTCAAAACAACCCAGACTCAAACGCCAAATCTCTCCCACTTCAACTTTCACTCCAACCCACCCACCCACTGGCCACACTCCGACACCACAATGTCCACCCACTTGACTCCACCTCTACTCACCCACGCACGCTGCGACTCATTCATCACGTTTGTTCTTGTTTGTGAGAGTTTCAGCGCGTCAATGTGGTTTATGTACCCTCTCCCACACAAAACACACTGAGACGCACCACTTTGCTGTTCTTGGGATCGATGCTCTGGAAGTGTCGCGCCACCTGGAGGATGCTCTCGCGCAGGTCGACGAGCAGCTCCGTCTGGCGGATGTTCTTGGCCTTGCCCGAGTCGGCGTCCTCCGTGTCGCCCCACAGCAACATGGACACCAGGGAGCGCGACCGCTTCAGCTGCCGCTTGTTCAGTTGCTGTGGAAACACAAGGTGGTGATTGGGTTGAAGCGGTGGCTGAAGCACTTGGGACAAGACAAGTGAGAAAAAAGCACGTTCTGTTTCTGGAGGTAAAGAGGATGAAAAATCACAAAACTTCCGATTTCAACAAGCAGAACGGTGTCGGTCGTCGCTATTTGATAGACGCCGTGTGTTGGTATCTCTTTCAGTCAAACAATCGTTGGCACCGCTGAAAGAACAAAGCAGCTCACTACGGGCGCGGCTCTGCATGCAGCAATGTTAACATGCGAGTTCAGGACTGTTTCAACCCGCAAACACACAGTGGAACTTCACTGCAAACTTCCAGGACACATTGTGCCAGGTTCCCTCCTTCTTTTGTCCACACCCTCACAAGCACAACGCAAACATCTGTTGTCTTCGATTGTCAAATATTGCAAGCTGTTAGTAGATCTAAGTCGCGAATGCCACCGAAGGTCATCCCAGAAAGCTGCGCGGACGAACCAACCAGCGGCGGATCTAGGAAGGGGCGGGATCCACTTTGATCTCCTTACGAAACAAGTGACATTTTGGAAAATCTGTCGGTGGATATTTCTACTTCTGTGAAGTCCAGTTCAACTTTAGTGAGATGAGATGGAGCCACCCTCTCCGAATCCTTGATCCGCCACAGCTAAACATAAAGCACAATTTGTTGGGCGTTACCATCAGGCTTTTTCGTTTTCTCGGTGCCTGGAAGAAAGACCGCGGCACAGGTAAATCTATTTACAATTTACTCTGTTTACAATCCTTTACAAACCATCTGTAATCTATTTACAATCTACTCTATTTACAATCCTTCACAGAGAAACCATCTGTTTCTCGATCGCCTGACCAAGTGTTTTTGCCTGAGTGACACGACGACCAGGTCGTTTTGTCTATTTCCAGCAGTTGAATGCCAAAGTGAGATGGGACTTTTGTCCATCTGTTTGGGCAAGTTCCTGATTCAGCAACACTGTGGTGTAACAAGCGTGTCTGTTTGTCCGAACTCTCGAGACGCGCTCACCTGTTTGGGGAGGTTCCTGGCCGACTCCGGGTTCACGAGCGCCCCCTGGTCCGCCATCAGATACGCCAGGTGTTTGCGGCGGTGCGTGTCCACCAGCACGTCCGTCAGGGACGCAGCCACGCGGAACGCCACCTGAGCGATAATGAGGAGACGTGACACGAGACGACGTGCGGGGCAATATGAAGCGCGACTGACAAGCGCGACACCAGTCGATCAATATCATCGATCGATTTTGACTGACCTCGATCAGCTGGTCCACGTCCTGCACGTCGCCCGGCACGTCGGAGAGCGCGTTGAAGATCTGCGCCGAGTTGTCCAGAGCGCACAGCTCCGCCTCCTGCAATCAATATCGATGAACACGTCAGTCACGACATCAATGCACAAATTTATCAAATCAGCACCTTTCCTGTCTTGAATGTGCGAAACACTGTCATCCCTGTCCAAAAAGCACGGCAGGGTTTTGGTTGATGGATAGCACATTTATACTTTTATTTAGCTGCCCTACTGATTCGACTCTCGTTCTCACACAACCAATCAAAGGACAGATCTGATCGATCAATGACAGCGCGGCGGCGGCGGCAGTGGCTCACCTTCATCTTCATCATGCCGAGCGTCATCTGGAAGAGCACGACGGAGCCCTCGAGGAAGAAAAGGTCCCAGACGCGCAGCAGCACCTTCATGTGCACCACCGACGCGAACGCCGTCAGGAACCAGTGCAGAGAGATCAGCGACAACTCTGCCGTGGGGAAACGACAACTTGAGTACTTGTGGGCGTTGTCTCACCCTGCCTGTTTTCCTAGATGAGGCTTGGCGAAGTGGAACGAAAGGGTGGACAGAGATCAGCTGAAACTTTTGGCAGGACAGGAGACAGAAACAACGGGTACCAGAAAGGGTGTGTGTGTGCGTTCAGATTGAGACGACGAGGGCCCAAGCGACGCAATGCCCATTGAATTGTTCAAGTTCTGAGTCAGGGATCAAACGCGAAGCAAACCGCAGATTTTCAAAAGCAGAAGCACGTGGAGCCTTGTCCAACGTACCGATGTCATGTTCTCTCAGGATGTTGTCCACCTCTGGCAGATACGTCACCAGCAGTTGTCGCAAAACGCGCTGATCCGCCTGAAAGAATGTCCCACAAAACGGTGCTGAAATTCCTGGCACGTGGTGACTGGTACCAAAGGACTGGAATTCAATACCACGGATATGGGTACATCACTGCTTCTCTGATCAAGAGTACACCCACCTGCACACCAATGAGCGTACTCGAGTAGTACGACGCCGGAAGCAGATCTTCTATTATCGCCCCCATCATCCAGAAGGCGTCTTCCTCCTCCATGAACAGCAGCAGTGACGCCGCAATCTGAAATCAATCGCCAACGTCTATCAATTTCACAACTATTGTCGGCCGCCTTCACAAACGTCCACCCGGCAACAGTCCTTCCAACACGTAAAATTGCAAGGTGAACCAGACAGAAAACCTGCCACTACATTGACCTTTCCCCCGCACCCACTGCCACTGAGTACTTGAACACACACACACACACACACACACACACACACACACAGTGTGCGTACACGCACACTGCCTCTCAGCACACGCACAAATTGAGCGCAGCCACACACACACACACACACACGCACACGCACCATGCCGGTTCCCTGGCAGTAGCCGATGTCCGGGTAGAGCCAGGCGAGTCCTCGCAGCACTCTGCGCAGGCGCGGGATCCCCGTGCTGCTGATGTTGCAGAAACACGCGTTGCTCGGCATCGTCCGCAGCAGGTCCTGCAACAAGAACATCTGTCAGTGTTGCGTCCAGTTTGGACACTGGGTACTCTGGTCAAAGTCAAGCGACGCAGAAACTTGTCCGCAAACACGATGCATGTCAACGGGGCCAACCGAAACACACATATTTGAGATTGCAGAGTTCCGGCAAAGTTGGTCGAAATACTGAGGCCGCGTTCCAGAGTTGATCGGTTTCTGTTTTGCAAAAAGGAACACGATGCGTTCTCGTCGCACCGCTGCGCAAACGTTGCAACTGACCTTTTCGATCTGTTTGGAGGTCATGAGGTGGTCGTTGGAGGACGCCTTCACGATCTCCTTGTAGTTGGTCTCCGATTTCTTTCGCTTCTCGAGCGCGCCCGACACGCGCAGCCAGATGTGCGGCCGCAGTGAGTGCGGAATCCCGGCCTTCACCATGTTCTTCAGCTTATCCGAGCGGGGCAGCCGGCTCTCCACCTGCAGCAGAAAGGAGGTGTATCGCACGCCAGGATGAGGACACGCGCACACACACACACACACACACACGTACACACGTCCCTTCTTTCCGGATCACGTGATGCAATAGACACACACACGCGCGCGTGCACGCACACCACACACGCACCTTGTCCCAGGTGAGGTCCCCGACCTCGTGGTTGTGAGTGAACTCGAGGTGCGCCGTCCACTTGAGTCGGTGCGCCGGGTCCTCGATGAACGGCGTGCTCAGCAGTTTACTCGACGTGTCCTCGGGGCCATCTGAACAACAACAGTGTTGTCACAGTTGTGTCTCCCTGCCTGGTCACAGTCTTCAGTGGTTGGTGGAGTGTGGGGCTGCAATGGGCTGGTTACTGTTGTTCTCTCGAAATGCCACAATTATCTGAATGTTTTACCGAAAGAGCGCCCAACTACTGAAGACAATTTTGAAGAGCGCATTTGTGGTTTTGAATCAATTTTGTTTGTTGACTGACACAACTCCTGCGCAGAATGCCTTCTGACAAACAGAGCGCCACTTTGATTTCTTTGGCTTGTCCTGTTGCTGTTGTGCAGATGTTCAAAACTATGACCGACTTTTCGTACCTTCCTCCTCCACCTTGAACCCAAATTCATCGTATCGGAAATCGAGCTGCCCCGTCGCGTCTTCAGGCTGTGGGGAAAACAGACACAGGATTATTGCAAACAAATTTTGGCTGCTGTGGCATCTCGAAATGGTAGTTTCCGAAAACAATTCTCACTGGATTCCCGAGTCTCGAGAGAATGTCCTGCGGCCACATGGAAGGCGTTAGCGCACTGAACGGTCCACCAGGGGTCGGTGTGAACTCGGAGGTGCCACTTGACGTGAAGCTGGGCGTCGCCGACACACTGATGCCCTCTCCCGGCTCCGACATGGGCGCGTCATCGTCTTCGTCCTCAGACAGCGTCTCCGCTGTGACATGACAACCAAACAACGACTGTCAAGTGTAGTGATATCACAAACGCACTGGTTGGTATCTCAGGAGAGACTGTCAACCTCCATATTTATTATATACAGTGGTGACATCTAGTGGTGGTGGTTCTAAATTCACAGCTGGTGTGTCACACCACACTCCTCCCCCACCAGGGGGTGCTGGCCTCTATAGCCAATTTTAATTATTCTTAATATTTTTACAATAATTAATTATATACATTAGACAGGGAATAGATGCATAATATTACTATTTTGCTATTTTGCTAGTAATTACCCAGCATTCCTCCCCCTATGGGGTGATCACATGACTCCTTGAGGTTTTCCCTCTCCTTTTCAAAGATGGCAGCCAACAGGCAACAGATAACAGTTGAAGAAATTGATCTTTTGTCCTTTTTAAAACAAAATATAGCACAAAAGTTGGAGATTGAATCAGTGAAATTAGCACTGCCAAAGACACATCCTCGAGTAGTTCAATCTGTCATCCGCTATTTCAATTTGGGGCCAGCCCCCAACCAGAATTTTGACCGGCTGGTTTGGAGAATTGCCCACAGGCAGTAGGCAAGTGGTTCTCAAGTCACTCCACAAAGCAATGCAAATGTGAGCAGTACTGTCCACTGGGACCAGTTTCTGTGCAGTCGTCGAGATTTATCTTCCAGTAACAACAGGCCAAAAGCAGATATGCAACTTGATGTTCACTCACGTTTGAACTGCTTGGACCTGTAGCCCTCGGGTCCTCCGACGCCGAACATGGACTTGGCGATCTCCATCCCGATTGGCTGGAGACGATCACTGAACTTCCTCCAGATTCGCTACATTTTCTGGTTGTCTCACTTCGCCTGCATTCCCAAGAATAAATACGAATCGCCAATGAGTCGACTTGAAGGGTTCGAGTTCGGTGCTGGTTCCTGAGGGTCAAACCACTGGGTAGGCGTTGGAAAGTGTTCAGCAGAGTCTACGGACGATCAGACAATAAGAAAAATTGGCTGAATCACAGCAAGGCCTGTCAAACGACTCGAATTGTCTGATGTGTAGTTTTGCTGTTCGAATTTTGGTCCAGCCTGTCGCAATTCAACAGACAACTGACAGTGTTGACAAATTCTACACAATTTGTTCGATTCGTTTGTGTGTGTGTGTCTGGGGGGAGGGGCGATGGGAAGACACGACATAGACTCTACTCGCAAACAGGTTTGAGGAAGGAGATGCAGGAAAAAGGCCATTTGAAACACCTGATCGCTGTTCGACAGAGAGCAAACAAATTGTTCAGAAGTCAAGTCTGATCTTTCTGTCAAACTGCCTTTGGCATTTTCCGTCCAGGAACCCCAAGTTTGTCCCCTTTTCTGACACGAAAGTTGCCACAAATTGAACAAAAGCAACCACATGCAAGCCAGAGCTCAGCATAAGTATTCAAAACCCAACGAAGAACAGCAGAAAATTGACAAATTCATTACCATATTGCTGATTTTTGTTGTTCTGCTATTATCGCTCAATTCTGTGACGTTCGCAAAATTTGACTAAAACTTTGCACTTGCGTCTTCCAAGTTGCCAAAATGTTGTTGGGCATCGGGCAACTATAACTCTCATTAACTATTTTATGACTGCATGCTTCAAATTTACCAATCGTTCTCATGAAAGACACATGCACAAACACGTTCAAAACAAATCAAGAAATGTTAACTTTGATCATCTTTACGCAGATGTATGCCATTTTGCAGACGTCTTTTCTTCAGTTGTTGAGAGTTACAAGTTTAAAGGGACTTGTGCGAACCACGTGACAGGTTGTTAACAACAACACAAGCACATACGGGCATCAAAGTGAGACTGTCATCTTGAATTCCAGCACTGAAACACAAGCAACTGAGTGAAATCGGTGAACATGTGAACTGAAACAGAACATAAACTGGCAAAATTTGATGGGACAGTGTTGAGATGCAGCAACTTTGCGCCGGGTCGTCCAAAAGGTTTGCGATTTTCTCAGAGCTTGATGTCTTTCTGTCACTCTTCCCGCCACACGCCAACACACCCCTCTGGGTGTCCGACAAGACTTCACTGGGTTTTGGACTCTGTCTGCGATCACCACCAAAACGGACTGCCCATTTGAAATCAGTCTCTGGATGTTTTGGCCACTCAAACCTGTCGCGTGTGGTCCAGTTTTCCTTCGGCCTTGGGCATTGAACCCCAAGTCTGGATGAACCCAGATGAAAAGGGGTGGGATTTTTGCTTCGGTTCGCGTCACGTCCGACAAGCACTCAATATCGACCCAGCTGGGAGTTGTGAGAATGCACTTGTCACTTGCTGGACATGGCTGGAAAATGTGTTGATTGAAGTAAAGTTTCACAGATTCGTACGAGCACGACGCGATCAACGTTTTGTCGGTCATGTTGACTCAGCAGGAGTCAATCCAGTTCTGGTCTGTATCATTGCGAAGTTCCTGTTCTCCACCGAGAGCTTCACAAAAAGAGTGATCAAACTCGTGAGTGCTAGTGTGGAGGTGGCCTGATGGAAGTTTTCGGGGGTTAGCGACCAGGATCCGACAAGTGTCACAGCGAGAAATCGTTTTGCCGCAGCGACAGGCGAACACCATACGAGACGCAAATGTCTCGGTTCCTGAGCGGGTTTAACTTGCAAGTGGGTTGAAGGAATTGTTTTGTCAGAAAAGTAAACCAGGGTGTGTGGCAGAGTTAGGCACATTCTGTGAAGTGGGGTCTTGATGTCTGGACCAGACGTCAGTTCGGTGGAATGGGGCATCAAATTTTCGACTCTCCTGAAGCATGTTCGCAGTGCTTCGATCGATATTGAGCACAGCGCCATGAGTTTACCCGTTGGAAATTCTCGCGTCCATTGGCGTGTGTATGTGTGTGTGTGTGTATGTGTATGTGTATGTGTTCATGTGTGTATCTAAATTTACGAGTGACACAGCACACCCAGATGCTTTGAAACAAAGCGCATTTTAAAACTGTGTCGCAAAACTTTGAAAGAAATGAATAATGTATTGAATCTTGAACAAAGAGTTGGTCCACGTGAAACAGTGGATGAGGTTCGGACTGGATTCACATTTGTGCGGGACCTGTTCGTGTTGGAGTGCTCAAGGTGTGCTCAAAGTGAAGAAACCAAACCACAAGCGATGCTTGAATCCTGTGGTGAGTTTTGCTGCCTTCGAAGTTCGGTCTTGAGTTCTAGATCAGATTTGAAGGAAACAAAGTGAAGATCAGATTATCAAGAAAAGAATTGTGTGACGATAAAAACTGCAATTGTGCCAAATAACAGATAAATTTCCAGTGACGCAGTGTTGACAAAGTCTCTCCTTTTGCCTGTGTCACGTTGGAGACGTGCCACGCGTTCCGTCTTTCAGAAGGCACAAGGGACTGCATAGTGCGCATTGTAACAAATGGACAAAAGCGGACGCAAGGAATTGTCAACTTTGACACTGTCCAGAGACTCTTCCACGCCGCATGGTCGGTGATTTACACAGGGACGCATCGCATTCTGCATCAGTGTGAAACAGACGTCTCTTTGTTCATTGTCAGAGATTATAAGTCACACAAAAGAGACTGACTTGAGTACAAACTTGTCAACATGTCAGAAGTTTCAAAAGAACTGGGATTTCGTAGAACAGGGATTTCCTTTTACGAAACAAAACTGCAGCTTAAGATCGTCTGACGTGGGTGTCTGTGTTGGAGAAGTCGGAAAGGTCAACCGCAAAAGTTTTGACATCCTGACCGTACTTTGGGTCTGCATGAAGAGGATCTGAACTTCATTTCCGTTGCTATTCAGCCAATTGTGCCTGAATTGAAGCTGTGTGGCGTTTCTAGGGACCCCTGGAAATGTCAACCTGTTTTCGGAAATTATTTGGCATGTTTTTCGTCAACTCGAGTGTTTTCCATGGAATCTTTGTTTTTCAACCCAGCTTTTCCTCTGTGTTGTTCAAGTCACAAAGTCACAGCTTCGTGATGAACGGCCACGTCGTGCTTTTGCGAGACGGTCATTTGCGCTTCATACAAAGTAACGGACGCGCACACTGCCGACATCACAGTGAGCCATGGCGTCACGTCTTTCAGATGACGTTATGGACGTGTACATCGAGACGCTGACGGGTGGAGCCTTCGAGCTGCGAGTCTCGCCCTTCGAGACGGTGCTGTCCGTCAAGGCGAAGATCCAGCGCTTCGAAGGTAAGGGTGCGCGCTGTGTGTGTGTGTGTGTGTGTGTGTGTGTGTAGAATGGGGGCGAACACACGAGGTTTTGAAAGAAAAACCGTGGCCGCCCGAGTAAAAGACACACTTGGAAGAACAAACATCAGGGCATTTTGAACCTTACATATTTCAGTACGCTCGATTCTTTCGCTCTGGCATGTACGGCAAGTGCAGAAAAATTTTGCTTCTTCCAGTTCTGCTTTTGTTTTTGTTTCGGCATTTCGCTGTTCGGTGGTTCATTGCTTCTTGAACAATTTTGACGTACGAGGTAGGGTCAGAAAGAAACGGATTTCTTCACTTGCAGCAGAAACACCACAGAAGGGTGCAAATTGAGAAGCAATGATATTCTGAGACTCCCATTTTTCTACAGGAATCTCATCTCAACCCTTTGTTTTCTTTCTCTGAAGCTGCTATTGTGTGGAATGAGTGCTAATATCTCCAAGTGAAGTCTAGTTTTCACTTGAGTCACAATGCCTGAATTGTAGTGACAGGTGCACAAAACCTTCCTGGATAATGGTCTCAAGTCCAATCAAAATTCATCAAGCCACACCCGAGTACTCACGGAAATAACCGTTCCTTTTTGACCTTGCCTTGTGTTGCAAAAAAGTTTCAAGAACTTCAGTCACCTTCAGCTGTTGTCACACAATTAGCACAAGTATGTGGCTGCTCAGTAGGTTTTGACCGTTGTCCCGTTTCCACGGTTGCAGGAATTCCAATTGCGCAGCAGCACCTGGTTTGGCAGGAAGAGGAGCTCGAGGACGACTTCTGTCTCCATGACTACGACATCCAAGATGGCGCCACGCTGCGGCTCGTTCTGGCGATGCGTGGTGGCCCCATCAACACGCGCAGAGGTAAATTCAACATCATCCTGACAAAAACAAACGTTTCACGTGTACACAAAACAGCACGCCCATTTATCGCACAACTGAAGCCTCGTTTTCGTTTCCCCCGCGCAGTGACGCTGGAGGACCCGGCTCTGCGCGAGGTGACGGACTACATGGAGTCGAACCGGGACGAGCTGCTCGAGCAGCTGCCCTCGGGGCGCCAGCGCCAGGTGACGCTGCTCGTGTACCGCGAGGGGGACCAGCTCAACTTCTACCGCGTCGTCGAGCGCGGCGACGGGACGCTCTCCCCGCTGTCGGAGTCGCTCAGGTCAGTTCGGGTTCCGGGACTTCCGGTTTCTTACTTCTGGTCAAACGTATTAGTGCTGTGTCACCAATTTTCTGCAACATGTTTTGCAAGGATTTTCTTGTCCGCTATAGCGGTAACTCGGTCTACAACCTGTACGAGGAGGAGGAAGAAGAGGAGGAGGGCGGCGCCGGAAGTGACGAGCGCGTCGAGGAAAACGTGCGCATGAAGGAAAAAATGAGACTTCTGCGCAGCAAGATGCACCACCTCACGCTGAACAAAAAGGTGCGTCCTCAACCCAGAGCAGTTTGAGCATTGTCGTGTCCGTTACTCTGTCTATGACCTTTGTGCAACAGGCTGAATGGTTTCGCCCTGATTGCCGTAAGTGCCACAAGCGTCCCTCTGTACCATAGCTTCTTTGACTTTTCACAATTTTCATGTATTTCAGCCCAAGAGGAAGGTGCCTCACCCTCCGTCCAGCGGCTCCCGGCCCAAGAGTCGCTCTCGGCGCTTCTCGAACAGAACCAAGCACTACGTGGGGCCTTACCGCGGAGGAGGCGCCGCGTCCACGGGGACCCCCGGCCCCGCGGACCCCGGATCAGGCGGGGCCTCGTCCGGACCCTGCCGCGTCCCAGCCACGCTCAACCACCCCAGCGGAGCTGCCTCAAACGGCTCGCACTCGGCTGCGGCTCCAACAGTCACCTTTCTGCCTCAGATTTCCAAGGGTCAGGGAGGGGGAGGTGCAAACAACATGCCTGCGCCTCCCAGTTACGCCAAACCGACCCAGGGAATGAGCCCAGCCAGGACAGCGCTGCAGGGAAAACAGCCACACTTGAGCAGTAGTCATACGGTGCATACCAAAGCACCCCAGCAAGGTGTACATCCAACCACTGGTGCCTATCCACTGCATTCCAAACCTCCGTTCCAGCATCCAGGGGCCTTGCTGTCCCAAACCGGAAGTGCCAATGTCAACGGTGACCACGAGTCAAGGACATTGTCTGGGGCAGAGAACAACAACAACGACACAATGACCTGTAACAACAACTACCTCCCGTCCAAAACACAGCTGAAAGATGTATCTCGGTCAGAACAACAGACAGAAACTGGAGTCAAAACAAGCAACTCAAACTTTGCTCAATCCAAAGTCTCAACTCGACCAAAAAACAGACCTGCCAGTGGACTGAATTCCAAAGCTCAGACAACTGTACATGTAGCTGCAGCAAAGAAAATTTCTGGCCCTGCAGCGACTGCGGAATCTGAAATTTCACTTTCCCCTGAAGCGAACTCTGTCTCCCCGGGGGCGATGTCCCACACTCCCCTCATCAGCGCCCCAGGGTTGAGCCCCAGAAGCTCAGTCCTGCAGCGCAGACCCAAAAGCTCTTCCGACCGACCCCAGAAAGACCTGGACCTGCGCGAGCATCTTGGCAATCAGATCACTGAGGTGTTGTCAAGTGATGTGGCTGTCGCCAAAGAAACAGAAGCGGCGACGAACCACGGATCCGCTACGTCATCCAGACAACGCAAGGACGCTGCATCGTCAGTCACACTCCGAGATGGGCCGTCGTCGTCAGCCAATCAGAACAGTGCTTCCATTCACAGCAAACATGCTTTGCGTTCTTCCACATCAGACAAAATGCCTCAAAAGACGAGCACCTCATCACCAGCGAAAGACCCGAGTGGCCACAGATCAGGTAGTGGGAGGCCACCCACGTCGGCTCGAAACAAACAAAATGGTGGCGCCCCAACTTCCGGCGGCATTGTGCTGGAATCTCTGACGTCACAGGAAGCGCGTGGTCTGCTGCACCAGACGTCGCTGGAGCGGCTTGGATCCTCGCGCATCGGAAATTACTACGCGCGTGCGCGCGGGAGCCCCGCCGGGTCCGCGTCCAGGTCAAGGACCGGGTTCGTCATCAACGGAGACCGCATCTACTCGCCAGATGGCACCAGGATCGTGAGTACCACTTCCGCTTCCTGTTCCTGAAGCGAATATACCAACGTTACACATTGACTTTTCGTTCGTAGGTCTACTTTGGAGGTGAAAGTGTGACCGTTGACTCTCAGTCAACGCGCTAATTTCACGTTGTCCTTCGCCCACATTTGACTGACTTCCGGTCACGTGTTGTTGACACCCCGTCACGTGTTTCAGTCTGCGCGGCTCCGACGCTCTGCGGTCGGGTCGCCCCGCCTCCCTCCAGTCAAACACAAGAAGAAGAAGCGATGCTACGTGTGCGCCAAGAAGACGGGCATCGCCACCAGCTACAGCTGCAGGTCAGACGACCGGTCTCTACCAAAACCCACGGAATCTGCATTCATGTTTTGTGGGCGAGCCAGTGGTGATTTCTGTTATATTCAGACCAAAGTCAGTGGGCAACCGCGTCGTCACTCATTGACGTGTTCTGTGGCACAACGCACAAGGTGCAGAATGAAATCAGCATCACGCTCAGCACGCACGTTGTCGTGCGCATGCGCGTTTTTAGGGCGCGTACTCAACGCGCGCGTTGCTCTTTTCCGCAGGTGCGGGAACAACTACTGCGCGACGCACCGCTACGCGGAGGCGCACGGCTGCACGTTCGACTACAAGAGCGAGGGCCGCAAGATCCTCGAGCAGAGCAACCCGGTCGTCACTGCGCCCAAACTCCCGAAAATTTAGGACGCGTCCCAGAAACAAGGGGCGTGCCCTGAGGACCACAACACGCTTCATTCCAAAGGAACCCGAGGGACACTTGACAACCTGACCTTGTACCACCTGTCCAAAGACAAAACCTGACGGTACACCCGTCAAAATGTGAGTGCTAAGCAGAGTGCTCGAAGAGCAACACCAGTACGACGTGCCTTGGACGCTTCTACGGACAAATGACCCACTGGACGCGCTTGAGTGCGCCATCCAAATTATGACGCCCTCCCACTCTGCAGGCGCCACTCTTGTTGTGACGTCCACTCCAAAGGCGCGAAAGTGATTTCACGTCTCCGTGAACAGTCGCGTGAAACAGAACTACTACTACGGGCTTGAGCACGTACGTTTTTGTCCAGTGAGGACGCTGCGTCATCTACGTACAGAGTGACGCCACTGACGTGTGTGACGTGACCTTTGACGTCAAAGTTACGTCGATAACTCAGAGACACGAAATTTAGGAACGACAGTTGTCACTTGCATGTCCGTGATTTGTCAAAACTTGTGATATTGAGAAGACGAGAATGTGCTGAATATGCGTGTGTGTTGTGTTGTGTTGTCACTGTTGTGTGTTCAGTATATTATTGATGAGGTCTGTGATTGACCAAGATACTTGGTGTGTGTGTGTGTGCGTGTGTGTGTGTGTGTGTGGTGTTGTCGTGAACCGAGTGAGCGGAATTCGGCGGTGTCCTGAAGGGTTTCGCGAGTGTCAAGCTCAGCTCACACTTTATCTCTGTGTGGGTGTCTGAATCGAACATTTCGAATCTTTGGGGTAGAACACGTCGTTTTGATGGTTCTTCAAATGCAAAGCGCGGCAAAGATGAAAGTTGGGGTCCGAAGAGCTCACCACAGATACGCACGACGCATCCCGCGTGACGCAGCATTTGTGTTGCGTCAGAAAAACAGAGCTGGTCACAAAATGGATTCTTTTCACGTTCAACTGGTCTGGTTTCAAATGTCTCGTTTTGACAGTGCATAATGTGGTTGCTTCTTTTTGGACGTTTTTGTTTCTTTTGAGCGGCTGCTTTTGTCGCGAACAACTTGTGTCCAGGTTGATGAGTGAGCGCTGCGCCGTCGCCAAGCAACTTTGATGTCTTGCACAGCGACGCAACGCATGACTCTTCTGATCACACTGAATGCGCTCGAGCCTTGTTCAAAGAACGCCAGGTGAGACATGAATGAGTGCAACGTAGTGCGTTCTTGCACACAAGTGTGATTGTGCCACACGCAACAAAGAGAACAATAAAAATGCATCAGAAGTTTTGTCTTTTTTGTTCCTGATTCGTCCGGCATGTGTACAAGTTCTGTTGTCACAACAGAAGCGTTGTGTGCAACGTCCTGACATTCTCGCACAAGTATCAGTGGATGCTGCGTCATCGCTTGCGACGCAGACGTTGATGTGACGCATCCAGCGTGAAAAAACCACCTCACTGTTTCGTCGTTTTCACGAAAAACACCTTTGCTTCCTCACGTCTCACGCACCGAACACGGAAAATGATACGATCACGGCCAGTTCCACGATGGTGATATCACCTATCATGGTTCGCATCACTGCACTCACTTGCAACCTGAACCTTGAACCAAGATCAGCTCAACAACGAAGTTTTGAGGCCGGAGTTCTGCGTCGTCCCTTGCAACAATCCACGAAATGACTTGGCGAAAGAAACTCAACTTCGCGAATAAAAGACACGAACTCACAAAGTTGTTTCTCTGTCATTGGGATTATGACACCCGATCACAAAATGTAGTGTATTTATATTAAAATATGTGTGCTATGTACATTCTCATCATTGTACAGGCAATAGACTCTACAGCTCAATACGGTTTCAATGTCGTGTCAAGAAATCGGACAAACTTCCAGTCAAGAAAAGCATGTTGGCACTGAAGAGCTTGTTCGATTTGCACGCCCAAGAACCCAATGGCCAAACTGCTTTTTCTTGCCGATGCAAGTCGGTATTTCTTGCTCCGTATGAAGCCACTTTTCTCTTGTACAGTCGGGTCGCACAGCTGGCTCCAACTCTGAGAATTGAACCCAAGGTGTGCGTTTGGCAGATTTGTTCCTCTGTTTGAAGTAAGAAACAACGAATGCGAAACAAAACCAGTAACTGCCACAAAATGTACAACACATAGAAGCAGCAATACTCATAATAAATAAGAAGGAAAATTGTTTTTTGGTCATATTCATGATACTTTGAATAAAAATGTCTACACTGTGTGCTCTACTCTTCATGAATCTGTTCAATATGGCTGCCTTTTCGCACCTTTTTACAACAGCAAGTTGTACAGGGTTTCCAATCACTTTTCAAGCGCTTTTTTGTTCAAACCCATGTCAGCATCAGAGTACATTGTGACAACAATAAAATCTTCTCCCATGCGCGCGACACAAACTTGTTCTGCAGTTTCCGACAGATTCAAAACACACCATGCATTGCAACTCAGTACAATTTTAAAATTCTGCCCGTGTCGTTCTGTCTCACTCCCAATCCTGTAGATCCAGGGGACACAACCACACCCACAGATCGAGGGACACACAGCCAGATCCACATCCATCACAATGCTGCATCAAACATCTGCAATGTCTGTGTAGCAATGTACAGCACACGCACAATAAAATCTACACACGGCTTCCGCAATGTAAAAAAATGTGCATCTCTATTATGTACATGCTTGCCCTTAGAAACGTCCAATGGTTGCTTCGTGTGTGCACAAATATGTCACATGTAAAAAGTTCAATGCACTGACAGACAAAATACTTCTTGAAACAACACAAACGGCAATACTTTCATTCATTCAATTGTATAATGCACACGACGACACGGACCCAAAGTGTGGGGTTTTGAAAGAGGGCGCCTTGAAGCACTTTGTAGACAAGGACACAACACCGACACACTTCCTGAGTTTGAGTTGTGTTGGAACACACGCACGCATACCTCACTGCATTACTTTCCCACGTACATTCGCATTTTCACAAATGACACTTTCGCGGAAGTTTTCTGTGTCTCCTGCTCAATGTGGGTTCGTCACCCAAATAAAATGTCGCATGAAACCACACACATAGGGACGACCTGTCACACACAATTTTTCACTTTCAAAGAAATGCATTGTCTTGAAGTCTCTGTCTTTTTCTTCTGGACGAACAGAACAGTCGATGAGCAATCAAGCCACCAGTTCACACCGCCAGCCCACATCAGAGACGGGTGCGGTCTGAACCAGGCTTGAGTGTTGCACCGAACCAAAGCTACAAGTCAAGTGTCGAGTTTGTGTACGAAACGCAAGACAACCAAACCAAGGACGAAATGACTGACAAAATCTTTTGAGATTTGGGACGAAACAACCCAACGCACGTATTCGACGGTTACAATGTGGACGATACGAGTACAAACTCGAGATCACAAATACACGTGGACTGGAGCAAAAGGTTCACTCTGGCCACGCCGTGCGTCGCGTCATTGCGCAAGTCCACGGGTGCTGCGTCGGCATTTGCGACGTGGGCACTCGCATACTTGTTCAGTCACGTTACGCACAATGCACCAAAGGTTGAACAGCCTGAAAGGATTGCTGGGTTTGGAGGTGAGACTTTTTTCAGCGCCAAAAACAAACTTTTCGCGCAAGAGATTAGATCTATCAAGTGAGCACAAATTGATTGAAACGTGGGGAAAACATTCATTTCTTGGTGAGACCACAATAGAAACCCCCCTGTTTTGTCGCTGACAAGAAATATTTGTGAAACGTTGAAATTTTGGCACAAACGATGGACATCACTACGCCCTCGCAACTCCAGCAAATCTTTCATGACAAACAAAACTCAGTTTTCGTGGTGAACTCAACATAGTATTCGACTCTTGCCGAGCCAATTCTTTCTGACGACAGCGCGAATACAATTTGTGCGATGCAGGAACGAGAATTGTTGGGCATTTTGGGGAGAAACTAGACACAAGAGGAAAATCACCCGACAATTCAAATTGTGACTTGCACGACCACCCGAAGTACACAACAGATTCCAAAGATTGAGGCTCGTTCCACACTGAATGCCTCACGACTTGCGTTCCGTCACGTGACACCCGACGCTGCGTCGCAAGTCACGACCCAACGCCCAATCACTTGTGCAGAGACGCAATGCGTGATGTATCCGGTGCAAAACGGTCACAACTGAAAAGATTCTCTTGCCATTTTTCTCCATATTTTCACATTTTCCTGCTTCCCAGAATTCAAGATCCTCCAAACTGGATCACACTCCACACATTTGCCCACTTGTGTACAATTCCTGGCATTCCTGGCATTTCAAATTCAACACAGCTGCAACACACACATGACCCGAGCGTCACACGCACACTATCACCTTATCTGCACCAATCTCCAGGGCTCAGGCCGGGTTCACACTGCAAGCGTCAGGCGTCAATGGAAACAGCGTCGCACGTGACAACGTAAAACCTACTGGCTTGTGACGCATCCCAGGTGAACCCGGCCCCAGCTTTTTTACGTTGATGTCCAATGACAATAGACTCACAAAATCACCAAGTAACATGATTCAGAGGGTGCCACGTGACGTGAAAAAGCGCCACGATTCCAAGAAACTTACGCCGTAGTTCTGTCTCAGTGTAGACTGCCCCCAGCTGATGCAGAGTTTGAATAACACCACCTGCAAAACGGTGAGCGCCGCTTCACGCCACGCAGAACACGCACCCTCTTATCGCCCACTACTATCTGCGCATCACGTGACCATTCATGTTCAGGTTGTAGGCCTGCGCGGGGCCCATGCCGCCCAGGTTGTACCCGTACGTCGTGTACACGTTGTTGGGCTGGGCGGCGGCCGACGGCATCTGCTGCTGGAAGTTGGGTGGCTGGGCGTGTGGGTGCATGTTCATCATGTTCATACCCATCATGTTGGCCATCTGCGGGGGCTGCGGCTGGATGCTGAATCCAGGGTTCGCCGCGATGTACTGCATTTGCTGCGGAACCCTGTTCCAGTTCAGATTCATCATGTTGTAGCCCGTGATGACGTTGGTGCCGGGCTGTAAGGTCACGTTCGGGGTGTAGGTCATGTTCGGGGTCACGGTCACGTTGGGAGACTTCTGCAGTGAGGTGGCAGCACTGCTGCTACTACTCACCCCTCTGGAGCCGCCACCCCCACCGCCTCCACCTGACCTGCTGTACGGTTTGTTGTACGGATTCCCAGGCCCGCCCACAGAAGGCATCCCCAGCTGTCCCTGCAGCGCATTGGGCGGCATGTTGGGCGGAGTCATGTTGCGCGACAGTTCGCGCTGCATGGAGGGCGGGGGTGGAGGCGGCGTCATCGGGTTGAGCGGCGGCGGCGTCTGATTGGGCGGTGGCGTCATGTTGTGGGGCATCATCTCCTGCGGCATGCCCTCGATCCCGTTCGTCAGTTGCTGCAGTTTGGCCAGACTGCAACTCGAGTTCTGGGGTCGGAAGTTGGCGCCGACCATGCGCGGTGGCGGCGGTGGCCCCACGCCGCCCATGGGGCTGTGTGCGCACGAGTTCTGGCTCGGGTGCGTGAGCCGCTGCGTGCCCACCGGCATGTGCGGCGGCATGTGCGGGGGGTAGTGGTTCATGAGCGTGCTCATCATGGACTGCGGCTGATGGTGCATCTCCGCAACACTGATGGGCAGCGGCGGCGGCAGCTGGTGTTGCTGCGGCGGCGGCGGCTGTTGTTGCTGGTTTTGGCTGGGTGGTGGTTGTTGCGTGGGCGCAGGAGGTGCCTGTTGTTGCTGCTGCGGCTGCGGAGCCTGTTGTTGCGGCTGTTGTTGCGAGTGTTGTTGAGTTGGCTGTTGCTGCGGATGATGTTGCTGTTGTTGGGTGGGATGCTGCGGCACAGCAAAATTCTGCTGATTGGCGTTGGGAGAAGGCACCGCCATTGTGAAACTGCCGCTGCTGTTGGTCGGGGAAGGCGTCGGCATGTTGCCATAGTTACCGCTAGGAGATGGGTTGGGCACATTGTAACTGGGGTTGGAGTTGGCAGCGGGGGAGGGGTTTGTGTTGGGCATGGGGTAGTTGGCTCCGCCCTGGTTGGACGGAGACGGGTTGGGAGGCACGCTGAAGCTGCTCGCGTTGGAAGGGCTCTGATTGGGCGCCCCGCCGCCTTGGGAGCCCAGCGCGTAGTTCTGATTGGCTCCCGCAGTCGGGGAGGGATTGGGCATGCTCGGGATGTTGAACTTACCCGACTGGTTTGTGTTGGAGGGCGACGGCACAGGATTGGGCACGTTGAAACCCGACTGATTCGATCCGGGTTGCTGATTGGCCAAACTGTAACTGCCCTGAGAACTTCCTGGTGACGTCATCTTGGGTGACGTCATGTGATACGTGTTGCTGTTGGACACCGTATCCATGTAGTTGCCAGGCGACGACTTGTGAGTGTTGGCGCACGCACTTTGCTGCTGTTGCTGCTGCACCTGTGCACAGTCTGAGAACGTCTGAGAGGGCGTGGTCTCCACTGACGTGTTCGTCAAGTCACTGCTGTTCATCGACGTGGGGGACTCGAGTCCCAACTGGGTCACGTCTATGGGGTCCACCGTGTTGAAGTTGGGAGCGGGGTTCCCACTGAGAGTCGTGTTGGGCGCGTGATACAGGGACTTTTTGCACTGGTTGTTATTGTTCGTGGAAGCCCCAGCACCCGCATGTTTGTTCACAGTATCCGTGAGGTTAGTCCGACAAACATCTGGCTGTTGCTGCAGGGGTTGTTGCATTTGTTGTTGCTGCGGGTTGTTCGTTGCTGCGAGATGTTGCGAACTGTTGTGATCACACACCTGAGAATCTGTTGCAGTGGTCGTTGCCGTGGAAGCAGCAACACTGGTATGTTGTTGCGAATTGCTGTTGCGAGCAGAGCCACTGTCACTGTTACTATTCCTTTGCTCCTGTGAGTCAGTCAATGGCCGCACCACGTCTCCATTTTGCGAAGGCTGCGAACGGGTTTGGTCTTGTGGACCTGCGCTCAACTCCACTTCATTCCCACCATTCCTCTGTTTCTCGTGTTGTTGCGAGCTCGCAGCGTCAGTCCGTTGCTCGGTTATTTCCGTGGCAACGACGTCGTGCTGCGCTGGTTCCTCCGCCACCGCCGCGCCGTTCTGCACTATCTCGGCCTCCCCGTTCTGATCCAGGGACCCGAAGTTGGACTCGAGGTCCTCGTTCAGCGCCTCCTCGAGGTGCGCGGCCGCCTCCTCCGACTCCTTGAGGTCCGACTCTCGCTGCGGGGTGCCCGCCATCTCCGGCAGGGCCGACACGAGGCCCCTGGGGCCCCTGGGCCCGCCGGCGGCGACCCCTGGATCAGCGTCCCGAGCGGGAATGTTCTCCACAGCTATGGACTGCTCATCAGGCTCGTCTTCTTCCTCCTCTGAACTCGAGCTGCCACTGGACGAACTCTCATCTCGGGCGTTGGACTCCTGGTTGGGAGCAGCTTCCTCACTCTTTGAGGCATTGTCAGTCTCTTGCTGCTGTTGTTGAGCCAATAGACTCTGCTTCTCACTCTCATCGAACTCCACCGGGTTGACCACGTGCACCACGACGCCGGGCGCGGTCACTTCCGGGTTTGTCTGCGCATGCGTCTGTGCAACAGTATCCCCGTTGCTGGTGCTTTGCGCTGCTGGGTTCTCTTTGTTATTCACGTCACTGTCGGAATCACTGTCGTCTCCGGAATCGCTGTCCGAAGACGAACCGGAAGAGGACGAAGACGATCCGTCGCCTTCCGGTTTCGTCTCGTTATCGCCCCCGACTGCGGTGGGTGCTGTTGCTGTGGCGTTGTTTTCCTGGGTCGGCTCGGCCAGTGTCGGCTCCACGGCGTCGTCGTCCAGCTGCTGCGGGGAGACGGCGGGGCTGGAGGCGCTGCTGCTGCTACCGCCGCTCGAGGACGAGGCGCGGGACTCGGGCCGCGGCGCCGCGGGCACCTCCTCCGGGGCGGCGGTCGAGGCCGCAGCGGGAGCAGGGCTCCCCGGGGAGCCGCCCGGCCCTCCCGCCGAGGACGGGCTGCTGTCGGCGGAGAGCGGCGCGAGCGACGGCGGGGACTGTTCCGAAGCCGGGTTGATCACCTCGGGCTCCTTACACAGCTGCAATCAAACACACCGCATCAAAATTTTGTCACACAACAAATCGTGATCCCCTTCCACTCAACACCACAGACAACACACATCCCCTCCCCTTTGTACTCTGATTATTTCCACACTTGTAAACCACTATCCGGATGATTCCCTCCTCCCGCTCACCTCGGTCTGTTTACTTCCGGTATCAACATCGTCGTCGTCGCTGTCCTCGGCGTCGGCCTCGTGGTCCGTGTCGGAGGTGGAGCTCGCCGAGCTCGAGGACGCGGAGCCGCCGCCGCCGGCGCCGCCCGAGCTGCAGGCGGGAGACGTGGGCGCCTCGGAGCGCACCGACCCAGCCTCGTCCACCTGCCGCGCAAGAGCCACAGGGGCGTCAACTAATGCACGGGCTGTTCCACACAGCAGGGCCACGGGTACATAGGGCTCGAAGTGACAATGCGGACAGAATTGTTCGCTCTATTTGTTTTCCAAACATCACTCGACAATCCGAATCTGCCGAAAACACCAACTACACAAACCAGGGCACAAATGTGCTTGTCGTGACACCAACTGAACAGGACGCAACGAACGCGCCAAGGCACACATTTGAGTTTGTCGAACGAATGCGCCAAACAACACAGCGGGTCTGCGAGCAAACGCCACGTGCAGGTGCCTTTGAGCACCAAAGTCGCTCGTACAACATGCGAAACAAGTCGATGGTGCAACTTGCCCGACGCAACCCGTGTGAATCCCTCTCACCACGCGGCGCCCATTGCACCCGGTGATGTGGTGTGTGAAATCAAATGACTTACAAATCCGTTGTCCCGAAGGGAAAGCAATCAATTCAGAAGGATCCTGACGGAACCAAAACAAATGCAAGATTCTCATCTCACTCGGAGTTGTCAAAATTTTGCACGGGTAATTTTGTCGGCATTGTCTGGGTCCGCTTCTGATGCTCTTCTAAGTCGCAGTCCGAACGACACATTTTGGTGGGCCACGTGAGCGATAATACACGACACACGCCTTGTTGACCGACAGGAGAAGATGCTCACCTCAGCCTGGTCGGCGCGGCACGCCTCGGTCGCCTCGGTGGCCGGACTGTCCCCTCCGCGAGTCCCCGCCGGGTCCAGGTCCGACTGCCCGTCAGAGGGGCTGTCCACGTCTCGACCCCGAGACTTCTGCAACAGAAACACGTGCGTGAGCAGGGCGCCACTCAGTTCGGGGTGGGTGTAGCGTGAGGCAACTTGTCACCCTGAGACGGCTGACCTGTAGACGTTGGTCACCGTGGCTGTGTGTGGCATGTTGGTACCAGCTGAGCGTAAAGCTCACTGCGGACAAAAGTGACCTGTGGGTGTTGTTCATCACAGGTGTTGTGTGTATCACTCACCTTGCGGTCTCTGGGCTCAGGAGGCGGCGGAGCGCCGTCGCACTGCGTGTCGAGGTCCGAGTCGTCGTCCTCGCAGTAATTCTTCACCACCAGGGGGCGTCTCGAGCTGCGGCGCGGCACCGTCACGTGGTTGTTCAACTGCAGAGGAAGCCAGGCAACGCGATGTCAACAAATCGTACAGAGAAACAAACGAAACAAGATATACGTCTTTTCCAAGCGAAAGAACGCTCATGCGGACGCAACGCGTGATGGCATCCAGTGACTCACCAGTTTCTTGCGCCCGCGCCTCCCCGGGGTGCCTCGTGCCTTTTCTGGGGTGTTCTTCGCCAGTTTCTCCGGTGTGTTCTTGGCCGGCTTCTCGGGGGTATTTTTCGCTGGCTTCTCCGGGGTCGAGCCGCTGTACGTTCCCGACGTTCTGCGCAGCAGCGGCGCCGGCAGCTTCTCCAGCGTGACGCGGGGCTGCTGGACGCGCACGGGCGACGGGAAGAAGACGTTCTCCTCGCGGGAACCAGGCCCGGACCCGCCGCCCGCGCTCAGGCGCGGCGTCTTCCTGGGCGACGCCTGCGGAGACGTGACGTCCTTGTTCCCTGGCAACACAAACGCTCCATTTCAGTTTTCAGAACGAGTGTAAATGTCGAGCAACAACCGCTGACCTTGGAGTCAATCATCGAGTGTGTGTGCGTGCACGCGTGCGTGTGCTCCTGTATGTGTGCGCGCACGTACGTGTGTGCGCATGTGCGTGTGTACCTGTGTGCGCATGTATGTGTACATGCGTATGTGTGTGCGTGTGCGTGTGTCAGGCCCACACTCACCGGCTGCGGAGCTGCTGCGCCGCTCGTGCGGCGGTTTTCGCTCCTTCACCATCTCCGCCTGGTCGACGATCTTGAGGCGCTTCGGAGACAGCACCGGCATGTGAGGGCTGAACGAACTGCTGCGCCGCCGCCGACCAGGAGACTGCAAGAGGAAATTCTCCAGTCAGAAGGGATCTTCATTTGTTGGAACCTCAGCCACCTGGCAGCGCAGGCTGTCAACAACCGACTGCAATTCGACAGCGTTCGATTTGCCGCATGACGGCATCACTGTGGTCAGAACGCAGTTTTCCCCTGAACGCATGGTTCGCGCACCCTGAACCACTCTTTTTTTTCTGCAGGGCCTAAACAACATATCTCAGCGGGTGAAGGCCTCGAGAGGAGGTGGGAATCCGCGCCCTCCATCCACCAGTTGTGGGTATTTTGGACAGCAGAAAATGCGCCACAACCTCTGCGACGAGTGAGCATTTGGGACTCACTTCTGTGGGTGATGTCCCACACAAATTTAACATATTTCACCCAATGTTCAGCTGCAGGATAACAGATCAACGGGTTCTTAATGTGAACGCAAGCACATGCTTCTCAGACAACTTATTTAAACTCAGAACGAACAGAACTTTCCAAACCGAAATAAAGTACGCAGCAGAAAGCGTGTTAAATTAAAACCACAGCAGGCATTGCAGCATGCAGCTTATTTGATTGCGTCATTCATTCAGTGTCCTGAAAGTCCTGGTCAGTTCCAACTGAGATTCCGGGAGACACTACCTGAGCGGAAGGACTGCGCAGAGGACTGCGCATGTCGGATCGTGTCGGTGACGTCACTTGCTGCGGTTTCCTAGGCGACAGAGCCTGCGTGATTTCAGCGATCTCCTTGCGTTGCTCCGCTATGTCTTCCACCAGTGCGGACAGGTCAGCCAGCTGAGGGACACACACACAACACGCACGCCCAGTTAGACACAACCGCGGCGGCGGCAGCAGCAGCAGCAGCAGCAGCAGCAGCAGCAGCAGCAGCAGCTGGACCCGAGCCGGAGCAGGGAAGCTTCGCAGAGCCCGAAAAAGCCATCACCCATCAGTCGGCAATTCCACAGTTGGGCACAACGAAGCAACCGAAATCTGAGATGGATTCTGATTCCAACTGGGAAATCAGTAACTTTTTGTGTGGGTCTCACGTTCAGTTCTGCCAACTGTGGAATCGCAGGCAAGTGGTGAAAATGTACAACTTGTGCCTTGGGTGTCAATAACAGTGCATGGAGAATCGTCATGCAAAAATGAGGCACGTAGCAAATTTGTTTTATTTGTACAAAATGGCAAAGAAAGATACGAAATGTTGTCTACAACCGAAAGGAATGGAAAACGGAGGAAAAACTTCCATGTCATCGCATAAAACGTTACGACTTGGAACGTAGCCCAAAACGGCTTCTGCATACGAACTGAGATCTATGGGAACTGATGAAACTGTCAACAACAACGATGCAACAACAGTATCGTGACGCTATCGTCATGGTTACCTGACACGTGTTGACGTTGTTGTAGTTAGAGACGTTAATGGTGAGCTTAAAATTAACACGTGACAAAACCTTAGACTGAGGAGTTCCAAAGCAATTTTTGACTGTTCCAAGGAATGCTGACAGCGGAGGTGAAAGGGCTGGAAAATCAAAACCCAGTCCAAACGCTTCGTGATTCAAAGCAGATCCATGCGATTTCGTCCATGATACGAAGGCCCAAACCCGAGAACTCTGGTGAAATAAGAGTGATGCTACGATCCTTCTGTGGTGGGTGAATGATGAGTGTCAAAGACGCATGCGTGAGTCTGCAAGACCGTGAGCTCAGCAACGGTGCATCAAAACCCAAACTTCCCAAGAAATTCCTCGTGGGATAGGTGCAGGACTCGTGAAAAAGAAGCAGCCTGTGATTTGCCCCACAAGCCACTTTCAACACAGGTCAAGTCAGGAGTGGCAACGCATGGTCCACGCCTGGCTGGGCAATAATAGGCGCACTCACCTCGGCCTCGGCCTGCCGCTCCTCCTCCAGCAGCATCTGCGTCGACACGACGGGCGTCCAGCGGAGACACTCGTCGTCGAGCGTGACGCGGCGCAGCCGGCGCTGCTCGGTGCGCGTCATGTAGGCGGAGATGGCGTCGCGGTCAACTCGCAGCACACACTTGGCCGAGTCGCGCACGGCCAGCATGCCCAGCTCGTGCAGTGTCGCGACGATGTCAAACGCCGTCATCCCGGTCTCGGAGCTCATCCCTGCAAAACAACACGTCCTGTCTCAAGCTGCTCTGGCCATTTCAAGAAGACTCCATTCAGCAAGAAAGGCAGGACTGGATTTCGCGCGACAAAACAGCGCGCTGTCACCATTTTGCATTGCGATTGTTCGACAACAATCCTTGTGCGCCACACCGGTGCGCTGAACACTCTTCAAAACTGTACTGTCTCTTTGGATGACTGGTCAATTCTGTACCGGTGTACACAGTTCACACCCCTTTCCATTGCACTGAGAAGCGTTCCAAACAAACACACCCACAAGAGCAGTTCGAGGCACGTACGTTTGAACGAGAAGTTGGGGCTGTCTGCGTGCGCAGCGAGGTACTCCATGACGACGCTCTTCCAGAAGGCCTCGTAGCTGACGCGGCCCAGATCCGACAGGGGCTTCTCCGGAGACCCGGGCTGCCCCTCGATCCGCGACAACAGGTAACCTGTGGACACACGGGCAGTACAGCGGTGTGCGTGCGTGTTTGTGTGCGTGCACGCATACATCAGAAGGCGCAACGAGACACAGAAAATTATGCAACTTCACATTGGCCTGATGACAAATTGAATTTCTTTGCAAATCAACCAACCTCATTCGATCAGACCAGCAGCTCGGAACCTCTCAAACTGCCCACCTCGCGACACAAACAGCCCACGCAGAAACGAACGGACCACACGATGTGAAGAGCAGCTGTACTCACTGAACTCGATGAGGAAGCGTCCGAAGCCCTGGCGCTGGTACTGAGGCAGCGTCATGATGCAGGACACGTTGTACTTCTGCGTGCAGTGCTTCTCCTGTGCAACAGAGTGAAGCATTTCTCCGTTACTTGAACGCAATGCCATTTCTGCCAATTGACACGCGCAGCACGAACCGAACTACTCATCCAAAGGGGCCAAGACTCGCTTCAGCAGACGCTTTACGATCTCTGGTGCAATGAATATCCTCAAGTTGCACGTACCTTGGAGAAGTAGCCCACCAGGTGGCAGCCCAACTCGTCGTTCTTGGTGAGAACGTAGAAGAGGAAGGGCTCCACGTCGTAGTACAGCGTCTTGTGGTCGAGGAACAGCTTCGCGAGCAGACACAGGTTCTGACAGTAGATCTTGTTCGCGTTCCCGTCGACCTGCGACGCAAGCGCAGCGTTCGTGAGAAAAGTACGTGGACAGATCAAATCGAACCCCGCTGGAGAACAGCTCGTGAGCGCTCACCTCGAAGACAGACAAGTCCTCGCGCCGGTAGATCTCGTTGGCTGGAGGATGGTACAAACCGCACTTCTCCTGCAAACACGTCCATCAAAATAGATGAGTCAGCGGTTTGTGACCTACGTTTCTCAGCAACAGATGTCGCGTTCGGAAATATCAGTGCAGTTTGCAGTGCAGTGCAGTTTGGTTTGGTGAAGTTTCCGCTGAAGAATCAGACGGACTGTGTCGCACACAAAATGCGCAATGTCGTCGTCGTCTTCAAGAGAGCCCAAATTTCTTTTACTTTTCTGTCACAAAATGCTAAACACCGACAGGACAACTCACCAAATGCCTCTGCAGGATACTTCTACTCTTCACATACTTGAGACAGTATTCACAGATGTACACCTTCGGCAACCTGTAAAACGTACACGAACATGGAAACTCAAAGCACTCCCACAAATGCGACGGAGTTGTGACAGCCCGGCTGACAAGAAAATGAGGTTTTACTCGGAGGTCTCTCTTCACGCGTGGCATGCTTGTGCAGGTCGATCTGTACTTCGGAGAATTCGTGTTCATTGACGTCCTGTGGCACCCAGTGTAAAATCGGGCTGGACACGTGAAGGACACTCTGGATACGTCACGTCAAATCCAACACTGGTCTGCACCAGTGGAGAACGCCGAGAAATCCGTACTCACCGGGTGTACTCGAGCGGGTACGGAGCGGAGTACCACGTGTTGATCTCGAACTGTCCGAACTCGATGACGGGAGGGCACGGCCCGGCGCCGGCGGGGTTACTCGGTTCTTCCGTGTCCACCTCGACGCACATGGTCTGTTGAACACAACGCACCGCGCGTGAGTCGCGCTGACGACTCGAGTCCTTGAGGCAAAACCAAAATCGCACTACGGCCGACTCGAGTGCAAAGCGAACCCTGTCCTTGAAACGATTCACACTTGGCACAAGCTCCACGCACACACACACACGCACGCACGCACACCGCACCTTGAACGCGGATTTCCTGGCCTCATCGAACAGCTCCTTGTCCTCCTCAGACACGTTCGCCGCCTGGTGCACCGGCTGCGGCGGTCGCGCCGGAGCCTCGTCCTCTGCAAACACAAGAAGTGCACGTGAAAAACGCGCTTCAGTGGCATGTTATCGCCCACCCCAACAACAGGATAACTGCAAGAGTCGGTCCACCTAACTCAATGCGTTGCGACCTTTGCGACGTGATGCGATCGTATCGACTGGGCAGGACACAACACAACAAGCACACCAGAGAATTATCACAAAGCACCATCCGTCTTGGATTCCCTTCTGGGTGTCACCAGTCACTGACCTGAGTCTGTGGAGCTGAGGTCGTCGAGCGGGAAGACTCGTTTGCGGGCGCCGCGGGGCCCGGTGGAGCCGCCGGCGCTGGAGCCGCGCGGGGCGCCGATCGGGTGGATCCGCGGGCGTCCCACCGGGCGCGGCGCGTGCCCCGGGGTCGGCCTGAAACACACGACACGCGTCAAGCAATGACACAACACCTCGGAAAAGCACGCAGCAAACGGTAATTTCACAACCTCTTTAACATCGCTGTTGGTGGAACGCTGAACACAGGCGCACTTACCCTTTGAGTTTCTTGCGGGTGAGCGGGGAGTTGTTGTTATTGTTGGCGCTGAGTTGTTCGACTTCTCTCCGCCGCGCTTTCCGCCGCTCGCGATCCTTGATCTGCTGACAGATCGGACAGATCCACGTCCCTGCAGCGAAACGCAACACGCGAGTCACGACACGATCTGAATTCACGATTCGGGACAGGAGAACTGGACTTTGCTATCATCGTGATCCTGTTTCTTTTGGGATCAGTTGAACGTTGCGTCACTCTGCGCTCAGTTGTGTTGTCCCATTTGAAGCACAAGCTGGGTTTTGGGGGGGGGGGGGGCACTACTTCCATCCCGTTTCAGAACTGCGAACTATCGGTATCACATTGCACACAAACGTTCCACTCGATCCTGAAGCCCGCTGAACACAAATGTTCTTCCAGGAAGCGAATGTAGCTCATGAACAGTGACGCAGTGCCAAAGCGAGAAATGTCACTTTTTGTTCTGTTCGCCTAAATCCAAAGCAACGCACGCGGCAGAATTGATCTTGATACTCCACGTGTTCGAGCGTGCCTTCGGCAATAAAGGTAACGACGCAGTACACAAAAGCCGTCAAACCAATTTGCACTGCTTCGCAGCACAGCTGGTCACAGCACAAAATTCCCATTCTTCACACAGACACACAATTTTGCCACTTGACTGTGAACCATATCAGTGAACGTGAATCTCCACGAGACAGGTGTCATAGATGAGTACTGATCTTTTTCAAACCAGTGAAAGCGCTGTAAAATGTGTCAGATACATGTATGGCCAAAGCTGAATCAACACCATGCTTCTATCTTTACTCGCGGGTCACTGAGTGTTTCACACTGATTGCGTCACGCGTTGCAGACCGTGCAAGCTCCGTGCGCCCACCTGTCCCTCCTCTCCCATCCCTGCCCACTTCGCATCCCAAAACAAAGCAGAGAACGCAACAGCTGCACCTACCTTTCGGGGGTCTGGTAATAGGAGGTTTGCAGCACTCCATGTGCACACCTCGATCACAGCTATCACAAAATAACATGTTGTCCTGAAAAACAAAAGGTGAAGAACGCACTGAGAACTGAGGCAAAAAGACGAACGCGCTGACTACTGACACCCCAGAGTCAACACTTTTGTGGAGTTGCAAACTTCCTGCAACATCTTTATCAAGCATTTTGATATGGACATGTCCCTTTTCCACCAAAGAAAATCACTTTGGAAACCACACCTCACTACACAGACTTCCGCACCAACTTCGTGGTTACAATGTTGTACATGACAACTAAAGTGCAGGCAAATCTTATGAAGGCCACAGGACAAGACAGTTCCCTCCACCCGAGTTGCTTTTGACCGTGAAGCATCTGGCTGAGTTCACACTGGATACGTCATTCCCGACGCAAATCAATGCATCCAATGTCACCCAGGCCCCAACAAGACGACAGACCTTGAGAACTTGCAGCTTATGACATTGCACTGTTCGGAATGTTCCGTGCTGGGGAAGCTCGATTCAGTAAAAAAGGAACACAGGGTGAGGTCTGTTGTCTTGGAAATCTCGCAGAAACTGAGAATCTGAGGACAAAGGCTGTCTGTCGTGCAACAGAAATTTCTGTGCAATTGACACCTTCCAACTACCCCAGTTTGCGACCTTTCTCCAATCTGAATCACGCCAGAACCGATGTCCTCAAACTTGCAGCTTCAGCGGTATGCGCTATCACCGTGCAGGTGGTATTAGCTGTTCAGAGAGTAAGTAAGTAAGAAGCGGTGACACCTACTGGAGATCTCACCTCCTTGTTGGCCTCCCCACACAGGGAGCACATCTTGCACTCGAGGCACTGCCAGCGGATCGTGCGCACGTTCGCCGTCAGCTCCGCCGAGAACTGCAGGCACGTTGGGTGACCTGCAACACACAGAAGTCGGTCAGGCGTGCTTCACGCAAGGATGGGCCGTGCCTGGAACTCTCGCATGACCTTTGCACTGAAAGCAAAGCACGTTGCGTCCCTGTACAAATGCCTGAATGAAGAATGCACGGACGGTTGGGTGGATGACGCAAGCAATCAATATCAACCACGGCAAGTGCTGATGTCATCTTGAACACACGAATACTCGTACAAAGCAATGAAACTTCAACCGTGTCAGGTTGAGGACGTGGTGCTGCCCACATTGATACCATTCACACTGGAGCCTCACACATTGTGTCACTGCAGGTCCGCAAGTCAATGGTGCTACCAGTCTCATCGACCTGCACAGGGCGCAATGAGTGACGCATCCAGGGCAAAACGGTGGGCCTGTCAGTTCAGACTTCCCCTGCAAGTACTCTGGGGAACTTTCTCTCTGCCCCCCCCCCCCATGGTCTGTCCGTCATCAACGCACGAACGAGTTTGTCAGCCCTCCCCCCGACACACAAACACAAAGACACACACACGCACACACACAGATGCACACGCGCGCACGCACACGCAGACACACACGCACACACTCCCGGCGTCCCAAGTTACCGCTGTTTCCGCAGTCGGCGCACGAGATGAGTTCCTCTGGCTCCCCAGTCTTGTTCTTCTCTGCCGACCCGGTGCAGAAGCTGCACAGCGGACACGGCTTCACTGGCTTCTGCAATGTAACATCACAACACGTCACAGACATTTCTCACACAACCACGACGAGCCGTCGAGACCGACGTTTTGGCTACTTCGTTCATCAGCGACACACCCACCTGTGTGCACTGTGCTACGACTATTTGCTGCCGAGTGCAGTTGGGGGACTTCGTTGGAAATCGTGCACTGAAGTAACCGACAGGCATCATAATGCACATTGTACTGGGATTTCATGGCTTCCATTGACGGCACACCCATCCGCACCAATTTCCGTGCATCTTTTCCAGATTGGAAAGTGCACAAACATCTCCCAACGCACCTTGTGTTGAGATTTCTTGACGGCCATGTCGACGATGGTCTCTTCCTCGGGCGGCTCGGGCTCCAGCTTCGCCCTCTCGGGCGGCGTGCTGTCCACGGAGGAGGCGCCGTCGGGCACCCTGTAGATCCGCCCCTCGTGCACCAGACGATGCGACGTAATCGCTCGCTTCGCAGATATCCGCAACTGATGTGTCAAGTCCAGGTTATCATCCAGCTCCAGCTGGTAGCTCCGCCGAATGTACTTCTCCACATTTTTCAACGACGTTCCTTCCTTGTTCCCGAGCTCTCCTATGCTCTTGATGATGATTTTTGTCAGATCTGACTTGCGGTTCACCCGCAGTGTTCGGGTGGGGTGCCCCGTGACTGTCGAGACCCTGGTCGGGTCCCTGTATGAGAACACTCCCTTGTTGCATACGCACAGTATTTTCCCGGCTTGCACAGCCAGCTCCAGTTGCTCCTTTATGGTTTCGAAGTTGGCTTCACCGTGCAAGTGTTTCACGGCGAGTTGGATGCGGTCCAAACACGGCCTCTGCTTTTGGTGCTTGATTTTTCGCACTGCCTCCAACAGCCACCTCACGTATGTCGGGTTGGGACCTGGGCCATTGCCCTGCACAGGGGTGTTCACCCCTGCACCTCCCCCACCCTTGTCACTCTTCTCTTTGTCCTTCATACTGCAGTTAGATTTCAGCTCGCCCATGCTTGGAACACGCAAGATGTAACCCTGCAAAGAGAACGGATTCGGTGTTGAAAACCAATTGCAGCCTGCGAGGTTTGCAACAGTGAATTGAGCAGTTTGCACACCAAACTTGAAATACGAGGCGTCTGTGTTGACATTCAAAGAGCTCAGCAATCACTTGTGAAAACAAACACATTGAAAGTATGAAAGATCCAAGGAAGGGTCAAGATGTGGGGTTTAGATTGAGACAATCACATTCACTGACACGGAATTTTTGGTTCAACCGCACACAAAGTACCATTTCCAGAAGCGCCACTTCCTTTGACAACACAAAAAGATATCAACTGCTTTTGGGTCATTCGGTGCAAAAACTGGACCTGGACTCAAAACGTCGCAGTGCTGAACACCAGAATGCAGATTTACTGTTCATGAAACTCTTTTGTTGCCTGGGACTGGTTCAGCAACGTGACAAAAGGTGAAAATTTGAATGCAGACATGACAGGTGTTCTCACTTTGTGGTTAGGAAGCAAATGTCAACAAATCGTAGACTCGAAGCCCTGACCAGATAAATTGTGGTTTCTTTCCCGCCACGGATCCCAATTTCACAGCGAAAGTCTTGACAAACGACTGATGTTTTGTGAAACGAAATCAAGAGGTCAGGAGGGTTTTCGCCTTTTCTTGAAGAAAGGTCAAGTTCAAAATTAATCATGATAAAGGAAACATGGGAAGAATACCCGCCATTTCCACAACACAATGACATTACTCACAAAATCACGCATTACTCATGCTTCGAGGAACTGACAATCGTTTCAGATCCCTGGGAAGTTACTCATACGCGAAAGAGGAGTCATATGACACATTTCATCTCCTCAGGGGCTTTTGTTGACCGTCTTGAGTCGTCTTGTTGATTTCTTGAAAAAGCCATCACGGGCGATAAGACAATTTAACATGAAGATTTGCCCACCTTGCATGGCGCCTACAATCCCGATCACTTCCACACAACAAAGTTTAGTTCCTTCTTTACGTTTTCCACTCACATATTGGTTTATTGATTTTATTAAAGTTCTATTATTCGTAATAATTAAATCAAAAATTTGAAAAGCAAAAGAAACAACATCCTAAAATGGCGGACGTTTAGTTCTGAGAAACGGAGCGCTCTGATTGGCTGAGCGACTTCGCGGGCTTCTCCTTCGGGGAACCGGAGATGCAGTTGGGCCACCTGTTCCGAAAACCCGTAGATTTTTATCTATCTCACCGAAGAAAAGAAACCACAACGCAATTTTCTGAAGCGAATTGCAATTTCTTTCAACTCACATCTCCATGTTAGCGAATCAGCGTCAGGATGCGGAATTCGTTGTTCGATGATTAGATCAGGATCTCGAAACAGGGACGCAACGCACGGCGCATCCAGTGCGAAGAACGCTTGAGCGAAGCACAACTACGTGAAACAGGCCTCTGTGGGGATATTTTCGCTCTTTCTGTGGTCACGACAAAACTGCCATTATACAGCTACACGGTGTTTGAACTCGTGTATCACGTCGCCTTTATTGAGCTGTGCAATCAACGTTTTACACAGAACAAAAGAAATCGAAATTTTATTGAGCGACTCATTTCACCAAACTTACAGACCTGTGACAGACGCACCCCATGGACGGATGGAGAAGTTGACATGTTTTGTCGCTCTTTGCCGAAGGAAATTTGCTGTGCGACACCAGTATTCATGGAACACACACACACACACACACACACACACACACACACACACACACAAATGCGCGTGCAACTGGTCACCCAGGCAAGACACTAGCCACACAAATGCGCGCGCAACTGATCAACCAGGTAAAACTTGCGCTGGCGTCTTCTTTTTGCCGGTCCTTGCACATTGTCTTTGTGTTGCAGTTCGCTCGCACACATCTCGACAGCACAACTCACGACGTGCGGACAAGTGCATTTGGGACCGGTCCGATCCTGATTGGCTCTCATTGAACAACTTGACAACTTGTCGATTCCGACACGATTCAGCGGACGCTCTTGTTTGTCGGATTTCTTCAACCCATCTTCAAGCTCACAATTCTATCGATTCCCATTCAATCCATCCATTTCTATTTCCCACAGTCCTTCGGCTCACACGTTGACGTCCCACACGAGCAGCTCTGCGGCGGCGCCCGACAGGAGGCGGCGTCCGTCCCGGGAGAAGCGCGCCGTCGTGACGGCGTCGTCGTGCGCCGCGAAGTCCTGGAACGTCGCCTCGTAGTAATCGTACAGCCGCACCAGGCGCTCTACAAGGACACGTAAACACAGCTTCAGCATCCACGTGAGGGTCACACCAGATGCGTTTTGTACTGTGAAAATCAATGGGCGTCTCCTCAGCCCTGCACCCACTAATTTTCACAGGGACGCAACACCTTACGAATCCAAAACCGGTTGGAAACCCCGTGATGATAAAAAGAAGTTACAACTGGTGGTGGCGTACCTTTGGTTGCAATGGCGATGAGCGGAGTGGACGGATTCAAGTGCAGAGAGGTCGCCCAGTGCGTCAGACCAACCGACCGCAACACCTGAAGTGACAGACGAAGTGATTCTTTCTGAGAAGATGATCACAGTGATTGATGCGCCGTGCTTCCTGCTCGATTCACAGAAGGTGCTGCGTCGCTTGGCGCGCTTTCTTGTGCAGACACGCAACGCACGACGCATCTTGTGAAACAAACCTCAGTGAAGTGGGAATCAACGAAAACTTGTCCACAAATCGCAATGCAATGAAACAAAGAACGCAGCGCGTGTCGAATTCAGGGAGAAAAGGCGTGAACTGAACCTTTTTCCTGGCAAGACTGTAGAACTGCAGCAATTTGTTCATCCCGAACCCGGTGAAGACGATCACGTCCGATTCGTGCGGCGAGAACTGCGCGAGAGTCGGTGGAATCGAACTGTACCCGCTCTGCAATGAGTCGACACCGCCGCGTTCTGTCATTCACGGACAGAACTGCCCCACTCAACTGCTTGTCTCACTTCGTTTACAAAGGCAGCGCCCACATTGAGATCTCACCTGCGACCGTTTGTAGTCGGCGCCTTCTGGAGAGACGCCTGGAGTCGGGAAGGTGAGCCAATCGACGAGCTCGCACACGTCACTCGTCCAATCAGCGCTCCACACGCTGATGCGCATGTCCGCGCTCGTCACCAACCAGAGCGCAGGCGCGCGCACACCCCGATCCGACTCCTGCAGCCAATTAGAAGAAAAGGCTCAGCTCACAGCCACCAAAAACAAATAAAGTAAACACGCATTGGAAAACCACGTGTATGTGCACGTGCTTGCTACTACGAATTTCTGGTTTGCGACCCCCTGGATCGGCCCCTGGATGTCCGCACCTGGTGCGGGGCGCAGTCGATGCAGGTGCAGGGCGCCCCCTTGTGGTCGCCGATGACGCGCACCGTCATGCCGGTCGTCGGGCTGCTCACGGCAACGATGCCGTCCGCTGCGCCCGACAGAATCATGCAGCCTGTGGGCCAGAGGAAGACGGGAATGTATCAAAGGCACACACACACGCACACACACACACACACACAGACACACACACACACACACACACAGACACATACACACAGACACACACACACACACACACACACACACACCAAGCGTTTGTGTGACCATGAACCTCTCACACCATCAAAACATCTCATTTCAATCAATGAAACCAGCAGTAAATCGACTCAAACCGTGAATCAATCAACAGTGGTAGTACCGTCTGAGGAGAAGGAAACGGCCGTCACCGCGGCTGCGTGCGGATGCATCTTGAGCGCCATCTCCATTTGGTTCAGGTCGAACATGCGCACCGTCCCGTCTCCGTAACCTGGCAACGAAGAAACGCTGCGCTCAAGTCTCGCGAGAAATTGAAGCAGATTTTGCAATGCTCAAGCAAGGATAAAACAGCGACGAAGGGGAAAACGTTGTTGTGAGACAGAAAACTGAGGTTCAGAAAGTTTCCATTTTTCCTTGTCTGAGATTCCAACGAAAGGTTTCAGGCCCGGGGTTCCTGTGTAGCAAAACGTTTCCGTGTAACACTGACCCGCAACGAGCGGAGGCAGCCAGGTCCCCGCGGCGGGGCTGCTGCTCCCGTCCCTCGGGGGAGGAGAGGCCGAGGCGCGCCCCACGGTGTGTCGGCGCGACGGGTCCTCCGTCAGCGGGGAGAACGCCACGCAGCAGCACCGCTGAAACACAGGAACGGGGGAGACACGACGGGTGTTACGAGCCGTTCGACAACAGCGAGAGCGCCGGCGCGCGCCGTGTGTGTGTGTGTGTGTGTGTGTGTGTGTGTGTGTGTGTGTGTGTCAGATAATGGTGACTACGCCTCGCACACGCACCTGCCCGATGACCCGGAACTGCGCCGTCGGCTCGCGCTCTTCCAGCGCCCACACGCGCACGACGCCGTCCTCACATGACGTCGCCACTAGCGACGCGTCCAGCGTCGCGACGCCTGTGATCTGCAGCCACAACCTTTGTGTTTGATTTGGCGTACTGATCCAGCGCCCTCGTATTTATCTCCACGGGACGCGTACTCAACGCGGGTGCTTCGCGGGGTATTCCGAAAATTGAACCATGCTGACAAGATGACGTTCCAGGTACCTTGTCTTTGTGTCCGGGAACCAGGCGAACAGAAGAGCGCTCTGCCCAGTTCACGTACCACAGCGTGCCCGACGTCGTGCCCGCCACGCCCTGCATAACACCGGGAACCAGGTACATGTATGTCAGAGATCGGGTGCCGGGTGAAAACGCTCTCAATCTGAGGCCTTATGTCACGCACGGAAGATCCAAACCAAGTTTTGATTGTCTCTGGTGACTTGCGCTACATCTTTATGAAATTATGCGACCTTCTGGGTTCACAAAAAGCTCACCATATCCAGGGTGTCGTCGAACACGGCTGAGATGACGGCGCCATCCAGCGACAGCTCGTCGTCCATGGTGAGGGCGGGCGGCGGCGGGGGCGCCCCCTCCCGACGCTGCTGCTGCTGCAGCGGCAGCTCCACGACGCCGCCCACGGACCACAGCTTGATGGCGCCGGCGCCGCCGCCCGTGAGGAGTCGCCCCGCGCGGAAACACAGCTGCACTGCAAGGCGTGAGGCGTTCACTGTGAGGTATCCTTCAGGGTTCGTCGTTTTCACGCGAGGCTGTTCCTCACAGACAAAAGTACATGTGATGAGGGGGTCATTTGCTGTCAGTGTTGATTCACAAAGGATGTGACGGACACAAGCACGCCATATCCCGAGAAAACAGGCCTGCTGTTTGGTCGGCTGACAACACGCAGCTGAATCCGCGTCCCAATGCACGGGTCAACACTGCACCTGTGCATGATGAGTCAGCATGTTGTACCTATTTCTGCTGAGTCAGCCTCCCAATGCATGTAGCACGAGTTGCTGCGGCTGTCCCAGGCGGAGACCTTCCCGCTGCTCGAGCCGATGAAGATGGTGCTGCTCGCTCCATACTCCACGCATGTGAAGTCCACGTGTGCGCCCGCGCCCTGAAACACGTGGCGAGCGAATTAGAACGACAACTGGGACAACTGGATGCGACAAGCTGGTGGTGTCACTTTGGATGATGAACGGGTGGAATGGGCCAGGTGGGAGAGGACGGATGGAGAGGGCCAGTGGCGAGTGATGGTTGAGGAGATGGGGAATGATTGGGTGGGTGTAAGAGGTGTATGGTGGGGATTGTGTTCCAAACATGAGGACCAAGTTGGTGTTACACTCCGCCTGCACGGTCGCGCTGCTTCAAGCAGGAGACAAACCGATAAACAACTTGTGTAGCTTCAGAATTGGCAAAATTTGTGTTCGCGGTCACAGATGGCCAAGTCGTCCACGCACCGAACCGTGTGAGTGCAGCAGGTCCTTCGGCACTTCGGCCTCATGAACGTTCAGATTCACGCTGTCACTCGTTTCGTCCAACAGCCAAAACAGCACGGTGCCTGCAAGGTGAACAATGATAGTGAACAAATCTCGGTGCGCTGCCCTCCACCTATTGAAGTAAAGGTCTCTTTCTTCATGTGTGTTGCTTTGTGAGCACCATTTTCGTCGTCAAACCGATCGCGCTTGCATGTGCACACATACGCACGCACACACACACACACACACACACTGATTGTCATTGATGTGTCCAAGCCTCATCACACCCACACAAGTGCACACACATGCGCGCGCGCACGCGTACTGACCTGCAGCCCCGACGGACACGAACTCGTTGACAGTCGACGGGTCCCACGCCACGTCGTGCATCGGCACGTTGGTCGACGTGCTTGTGAGCGGCACGTAGTTCAGCGTGCTCCACACGACCAGCGCGCACTCGTGGTAATCTCCTGCAAAACGAGCAGTTCCTTCCACAACTTCCAATTGGAAGGGAATGAGGTCTGCTTACACTGGAAGTGCCATGTGTTGGGTCCCCAAACAACACACCGCAGACTTGATACGCCGCTGCAAAACGACGATCACGTTCCCGCCTAACTCAACGCACGCCTTGCCACAAACGACAGTGCAGCTGCGATTGACGACCTTCCAGGACAAAAGCGTGAAACAGAATCTGGCCTCAGCTGCAGGCAACACAGGCACAACACTCACCCATGGAAAGGAGGAATCTGTCGTCGCGGGAGTACGCCATCTTGACCACGTGGTGGGCGTGGCGCTGCAGCACGTGCGCGCACGCCATCTCCCGGAGGTCCCACACACAAATCTGCGCAGTGCTGCCACCGCACGGGCCACTCGCCGACGCCAGCACCTGAAAGACGCGCGCCGTGACTTTCGTGACTTTCAGAAAACGCGTGAACGTGCACGCAGACACACGCCAGACTTCTCTCAGTCCTCAAAGTTTTTTTTCTTTCGTCCATTTACCTGACAATCGTTCTGCAACGCGACCGTGGAAATTTCTTCCGTGTGACCTGCAAAGAATGAACACGCCTGATTCCTCCTCCGTGAAGAACATGATCTTCACTGCACATCTGAGAATACTTTTGCGAAAAAGCCTTCGGACTTCCGAGTTGCACCCAACACAATGGGAAGCTTCAGACCTGCAAGATGGCGCTGCGTGCCCTCGTTCAGGTCCTCCACCACAACGAGGCAACCGGAAGTGTAGACGAACACGCCTGCGCACAAAAGGGTATCGTAAAACATTCTGACCTCTGACCCCGAACGCAAGAGGAAAATGAGAGTCAAATTCTTTGCTTTGCAGATTTGTGTGTGGCATGCATCAGAGTGACTCCAGTACTCACCTGTATCTGGGTGCCACACCATGTTGTCGCGTCCATTCCCATTGTAGCCAATCACAGCGGACAGCTCCATTCCCGCCAGATTCGGAGGCGCCACGTAGCGCTTCTGAAACAACCAAATCCTTGTTGCGAGACAGACAGACAGCGACCTTCGACAACAAGGAAAGTGAAGTGATACGGAAGGGCTTGGGTGCACACCTCGTCGAGAATGGAGGTTTTGGGCCTCGCTGTGAAGTGTTTGATGACGTCCGGTCGCGCATGCGCAGTGGGCGTCTCCGATTCGTCACTCAGCGGACTCGGCGCGTCAGGTGATCCAACCACGCGCACGCGCTTCAGCTCCGTCACACTGCCCGTGTCAACGTTGTCTCTCTCCTGAGAATTTGAGAAAAAAAAAAAACACTTCTTGTTGTTGATTGAAGAACACATTTTTCGCCGAAAAGCCACCAAGATGGATTTGGAACAGACAGCGTGTTGAACGGTGTAAAGACCCGTTCCGCACCAATCCACTGGATGCACCGGCAACCGGTGATCCCACCCAGCCGAGGCTCACCACTTCCTCCCTCAGAGAGAGGTTCTGCAGCCCGAGCTCCAGTGCGTCCTCCACACCAGCAGCGTTTCTGCCGTTGAGTTGCTTCTCGTCCTCCATATCTGTGAGTGAAGGCATCGTCAATCAGATTGTGCCAGGAACGGCATGTTTGGCTTTGTTGGGTCTTGGAACCACAGGAGTTCTGGCTTGGTCATTTTGTTTACTGAGCAGAGTACGGATCACAACACCGGAAACTCACTGGACACTCAGTGTGTGTGTGTGTGTGTGTGTGTGTGTGTGTGTGTGTGCGCGCGCGATGACTGTGAGTTTCCCAACGTGCATGTGTCCGACTCTCACCACAGAACTGCGTTTTCTCGACGACGCTGAAGTCGGGGAACGCCGTCAGGGAGGGAGGGTACGCCGCGGGGCTCGGGGCGCGCTCCCGGGGGACATCCGCTGCGTCGTTCGGCTCTGCTCGGGTGTCTACGTCAGTCCCCAGGCATCGGTACACGTCCGGCACTTCCACTGTTTGAATGCGAAGGAAATTCATGAAAATTACTGAGCTGCCAAGCCTCAATAACATGACAAGTGAATATTTTCGAGAAATGCACTTACGAGTGTTGGTGTAGCAATTCTTCACAAGTTCTCGACCCCTGAATAAGATGCAAATCCATTGAGTTGCCGAAACAATGGAAGTGGATCATCACACTTTTCTTCTGAGCTGATACATGAATTGCTTTCTGTCCCCAGGCGAACACTGTGCGCTGTTTCCCTTTACGTGTTGACCGTCTGTTACTTGTGAGCACTTTTGAGAGACCAGTTTTTCGTCACAAGTTTGTTTCGGGAAGCAGCGAAGTGCGCGTGGTGGGAGCCAAAACACGCACCAGGTTGTGCTTCTCTCTAGTACCAGGATATGCCAGGATGTACTCACTGCAGCTCCGCGTTCTGTGGTGCACTTTGCGCGAGGAAGTCCCAGAGGAAGATGGCCTCTCCGCACGAGATGAGCGAGCGCTGGTCCGGGGTGAAGAGGAGCCCCGAGATCGGGGACGCGTGTCCGATAAACACCTGCAAACACACGTTGACTGGATCATCAGCTGCACTCAAACATGCGAATCATTGTTGTTCATTGACCGCTGGTTCAATTGTCACCAACCTGGAAGAAATGAATCAGCGTGGTCACAGCCAACGCCACAGTCGAATTTTCAGTCGAATTTGTTCAACTCGGGCGCCATCTTTCTCTCGAGACGTAACTGACCTGGAAGTTGTTGTCGAGGCGCATGTGGTAGTCCCACACCCTGATCACGTGGTCCCCGGCGGTCGCCAGGTGGCGCGAGTCTCCGGTGGCGTCGAGCGCCGTGACGCCGCTCCAGTGCGCCGCCCCGATCTGAAACACGCCGCGTCAAACAATGACAGCCTGTAGCGAACGAGAAGAGAATCGTAGCTTTGAGAAAATTGAATGGGAACTTGAAAATTGCCACCCAAAGCAGGTCAAATTGACATTGTTCAGAACGCACAGACCCGCACCATACCTCTGCCTGCAGTTTTCCCGTTCCAGCGTGAAACTTGAGCAGTCGGCCGCCGGATGTGGCGACCAGCAGCTGGTGCGAAGCGGCCGGCGGGTAGTGGACGCGCAGCGCGGAGTCGATGACGTCAGAACCGGCGGCGGATATATCGATCCGCAGCACCTGAAATAGGACAGGTTAGTCTTCTGTGAAGCACTGAATGCATTTCCAGAGTGCTAAAAACACTTCAACGGGCACTGATGGACCTGCGTTCACTCAAAGCTCACTGATGTACTTCAGAATGTCAAAGACAAATCACGTTTGAAACAAGGCTTGTGTTCAGAAACAGTTGAAGCAGCAGTGTTGACAGTGTGAAACCAAAGTGTTCGCGTCAGTCAGATCACGGTAGATGGCGCACCTCGTCGAGCGAGCGGCTGCAGGCGACGGTGACGGTGAACTCGGTGGGTCCTACGAAGGCGACGTGCTGCCCTCCGGGCGCGACGGCGACGGCGCGGGGCGCGCGGTGGTCCCCGCGGGCGAGAGCGTGCGGCAACACGCGCAGCACCTGCGGAGCGGACAACGTTGAGCTGCGGTTTCACGTGGATCTACCACCACACATGAACAACGCCCACTTGAACCGAAACACCACGGTTGAAAAAGGCCAAGCGCAAAAGCTCAAAAACTCCGTGTCCTCCAGCACGAATGGGCACGTGACGGGAGCTTTACCTGGTACTTGTTGTCGTTCGTCTCGTACAGCGCGATGGAGCCGTTGGAGTCGGCGCTGTACATGTGCTGCCCCGTCACGGAGAAGGCGACGCCGATGACCCGCGCGCGGTGCTGCCTACGACACAAGGTTGGGGAGGCGTCAACAGCGACGTGTCAACTTCGTGCATCTTGTTCCGAAGTCGCAAGCATGATCCAAGAACAACGTTTGGCTCACATTGAGGAAGTTTCCGTCTGTATCAGTCCCTTTCAGAACCAATGAGCAGTAGATTCGACCACGGCTCCTTCGCTCAACCCCGTGCGGCCGTATCGACATTGGATAAGTCACGCTTGTGTCAGTCAGACCTCAATTGCTTTCACGCCATTGGGTCGACGCGACACAAACGCAACACCGCCACATCCACTGCGACACAACCCCGTCCCCTATCGAAATCACGGACACGGGACAAGACGCATGCAGTGTGGACCCGGACTGAGCAACGCACTTGAGTTCTGCGATCATGCTGATGGTGGTGACGTTGAAGACGCGCACGGCGCCCGACTCGAACCCGACGCCGATCTGCTGCTGCCCCGGGTGGTACGCCACGGCGACCGGAGCCTCGCACGGAGCGCCGAAGTCGTACATCTGCGGAAGAGAGCGCGCGCGAGCTCGGTGGTGTGACAACATGAGTGCTCCATTGACTTTTGACATCACTTAAGTCAGCTTCACTGTTGGTGTCTGCGTTCCCATGACAGCACTTGCATTGCTGTGTGTGGCGTGCTGGTTTTCTGTGGACAATCCCACACAATGCTTCACACTTGCTCAGGCTCTACACCCTGCTCCGCACTCCTTGTCCTTGTCCCACACGTGACCCAGTCACGTCAATTGACACTGATTCACACCAGACCAGGCACTACAGCTTGTTTCACCCACCTGCTGCATGGTGTCCAGGTCCCACACCCTGATGCTGTGGTCCTCAGAGACGGTTGCCAGGTGACGGCGCGTCGTGTCCACTGCCATGCAGTGGATGGCGTCCGTGTGCGAACGCATGATGGTCGTGTAGCTTCGAGTTGTCACGTCCATCACGCCCAGGTTCCCCTGGAAACAGGAAGAGTCGATCCAATGGATTTTTGACAGAGCGACCGTGTTATTAGCCTACACACTCTTTCAAGTGACTCCGAGCTCCGAGATCTGATCCGAAAGCAGCGTGACTACCTGACAACTTTGTGTGTGTGTGTGTGTGTGTGTGTGTGTGTGTGTGTGTGTGTGTGATGGCAGAGATTGTGGACTCACTGTGGAGGTGGAGGCAAGGATCTTGAGCCCGTCTGCGCTGATGTTGACGGCCGTCACTGGACCCTCGTGCTCTGTGGGAGAAACACACTGTCTGGTGAGACCCTCAATGACAAGTTTTTTGCTTGTCGAGCAAATAAACGCGTGCTGTGTCACCACTTGTGTTGTCTTCACAGGGCACACAGCAACTTTGAACTGTCGACCCAGACGAAACCCAACTTCACACAAATCCTCCTGCACCACGGTACGCACCACCAGTACCCAGTACCCCCCACACACGTGCAACCCAACTTCATCCCTTCACAAGAAGAACAGATGCGCGAGCTGATCTTTTGTCTTTCAACCACACCCGCCCACGTATCAAGATGCATGCGCGTGGCTCGCTCTGCGGAGCATGCACAGTGTTGCTCCACTCACCGGCCTCGAGGTAGACCTGTTTGAAGTCGAGGGGCCAGAGGCGCAGGAAGCCGTCATCGGAGCCGGTCACGCAGAACGCCTCGTTCACAGTCAGCGAGTTGATGCTCAACCCTGCAGGGTCAAAATAAACCGTCGCGACTTTGGTGGACACGCTCACATAGCCTGGCGCAAGTCCAACGTCACGACTGAATCAAACCTGGCATTTTTTACGTTCCCTACGCGGTGAAATCTCCATTTCACAAAATCGGACTGATTCATACAAGCGTTTGCGTCGACGAGAGAGCCTTTGGCCCTTGCATCAACTCGACCTCACCCGTCTGTCGCCTGCCGTCTGTGATTGGCAGGAGTTTGCGCACGCGCACAAGCGTCACGTTCTTCACGTCCACCTCAAACAAGTGACCTGACTTGCTGCACGCGTAACTGGAACGAAAGTTGCGCAGCCTCATACACAGACCAATCACCGCTGTTTCCGCCCTCCTTACATTCAAAACGTTCAAACTGGGATCACCCCATCCTTGGAGGCTGCCCCTGTGCGATCATCTCCTGGATCCGGGCCTGCTCACCCCGACAAAATTCTGCTCAACCCTTGCTCAACTTCCCGCCCCCTCTACCAATCATTAGTTCAGTGTACAGAGTGTAAACAAAGGGCTGTTGTAATTCATGGCACTCACACGAGCCTATCGAGCGGGTCCCTGGTCGGGTGGAGCCCCGGCTCGAAGCAGCAGTCGGTCAGCTCCGACCCGCCGTGGTGCTCGCCCAGATTCACGGGCGCCGAGCGCAGGGAGCCCGCCTTCACCCGCCACAGCCGCAGGTTCTCCCGGCCGCAAGACACAAGCCTGGAAAACAGGAAATCCCCGTGGTACACCAGCACACAAATTCACACACACACACACACACACACACACTCAGCTGCGATCACAACAAATAGACCTGATCGTACCACACACAGATGACGTGCACTCGTTTGTAAATATGCGTGCACGACCTTGACGTGAGCACCTCTTCGCTAGGTCTTGATGCGCACAACGCTCACCCAAACACATACACACACACCACTTTGTATCACGGGCCTCTTTTGTGTTCCAAACTACACTCGTTTCGCTGCCAACAAGCACACACACAAACGAAATCATCATCATACCTCGTCTCGTCGAACTCTGCGATCTTCATGGCAGCGATATCGACGTCTGTGTGCGCCTGCGCGAGCACCGACACCTCACCGTTACGACTCGTCACGTGACGCGTGTTCCACACGACCACGTGGTTCTTTCCGTGCGAGTCTCGACCTGCAGTAACAGGGCAAAGCTTGTGTCTGACCTATGTCTGCGCGCTTGAAGTGTTTGCGTCTGAAGTGTGTGTGTGTTTGTTTGTCTGTCCACCTGTCGTGAGTGAGTGAGTGTGTGTGTGTGTGTGTGTGTGTGTGTGTGTGTGAAATCTCAACGTACCAACGCCACATAGGGACATGCCGTTCTGCGCGAAGCTGAGCGTGCGTAGCGAGTGCGCATGCGTCTTGAACATGGCGAGGCACTGTGACGTCATGAAGTTCCAGATACGCACGACGCTCTGCGCCCCAGTCTGGCCGGACGCGAGCAGGCTCGAGCTGCCATTCAGACTCAGGCACGACACCTGAGGAGAAAATACGATGTTTTTCTCGCTGCAAGACTCAGTTTCCCACACGCCAATACGTATTATCGAAACGGAAATTGATGGCGAGCGAAGTGGAAAATGAGGGGCCGCACCTTGTCGGAGTGCCCGATGAAGAAGCGCTGCTGCCCGTTGTTGACCTGCATCGCTATGACGACGGCGTGACACGGGTACACGACCGTCGTGCCGTTACTCGTCCACAGTACCTGCGGAAGAACGCTCAAACTCACAACCACGGTCTGTTTAAGTGCGCCCAAACAAAAAGCGTGAATCAAGAAACGGAGCCGGACTCACGTCTCGGTTGGTGGCGCCACCGAAGCCGATGATTCTGCGCAGGCGCAGGATCGGGTCGGGACTGAGGCTCTGCAGAAAGAGAGGTAAGGTGTGAATCGATGGTTTCATGAAAGGGACAGTTCCAAGAAGACCTTGAACTATTGTCAAAGTTTGTTGTGATTTCACCCAGTCAGAACACTGCAACATTCCGCACCGTGTTCGTTGCTTTTCTACTGGGTACAACGCTGGCAGGAGCGTGGACTTTCTTGGATGTCACCTGAAAACAAACCGGGAGCAAGTAAGTGTTGTTTTTGACCCCATCAGATTCGGGGAGAGTGTCTGTCTTGCGCGAGCGCGAGCGCGAGCGCGAGCGCGCACACACACACACACACACACACACACACACACACACACACACACACAGAGCTCACCCTGCCCGTCCTCTGGTTCTCCTGGTGCACCACGATTGGCTCGTGTCTCTGCGCGTACACGTGCACCTCGCCGTTGCGCGTCCTCTCCACGCTCACGTCGCTCACGTACGGAAGCTCTGACGTCACCACGTCGCGTTTTACAGCATGCTGAAAGCACAACTTTCGAATTGGTGTTCTCAGCCAGTGGAACTCAAAATGTCCCAATTCCAGTTTCGTGCGGCCAGAGAACCGAAGGACAGAAGCCACTGTGCGCAAAGCGGGACCACAATCGCAGTAAATCTGCCGTCGTTTGACAGAGGCAGGGAAACAGGGACACAGTGCCACAAATCAGTCAGAAAAGACGGTGAGACAGTAAGAAGCCTCTCACCTTCGGTCTGGTCTTGAGGTCGATGGCGCTGTATTTGTGAGCTGTGTGGCGCACTCTGCGAGGTGACTGCACCGGCGACGCTGGATAAACACAGACAAACCAAAAACTTTTCTCCATGTCATTCGCTGATGGACAACAAAATCAGTGAGAGCTTCTGCTGTCGGAGCGCAATTGGGTACCGAGAACTCGATTTTTGCACTGACACAAAGGTCAAATCGAACGCGACCAACGACTGCACACGCACGGCCCTCACCCCCGTTTTGCTTCTCGATGACTGAGGCCTGGATGGAGTCGAACGGAAGTTTGGTGCCTTTGGCGGGAAATCTGAAACAGACGAAGATCTGTGATTCACGTGGCAGAAAACAGTGTGACACAGTCGACAGGGCAAAACCTGGGTGAATATAACTCGGCCTGCTTGTGCAACGGTGGTGATCTCGCATTCACTCGCTGTCTGGAAACACTTACACTGCGTGTGGATACACCACACACCACACCCAGGGTTCAGGCTTGAACTTTGGAGCGTGTTTGTTCTTGCACAGGTTTCGTTTGGAGTTCAGCCGAAATCGACAGCCCGATGATGTGTGCGTGCCGGGACTCACTTGATGAACTGGTAGAGGTCGCCCCAGCGCTGCCCCTTCCCGACGTGGAACGCCATCTCGCGGGGCATCGCGACGACGCCGTCTGCGTGAAGCCGCCGCGCCTCGTCCGCCGACATACCTACAGCAGACGCAGAAGGAGCCTGTTTCAACCAGAACCGTCGTGTGTCAAACACCAGTCAAGACAACCAAGTGCCCTTGGCTCGAAGTCACTGCGAGCGCAAGCAGGGACGGTTTGGTCGAAGCTGCAGCCTCTCGCATTGGTGTGTACTGTGACATTTTTTTTAACTCCACACCCTCACAAATCAAGGCATCGCCCTCCCCAACCAACCAAATTCGAACTGGTTCCCGTGGAAATAGCTGCCGTCACCCGACCCACGTGACTCACCCGGCTGGAACTCCGTGTCGCTCGTGAACACGTTCTTGACGCACATGTTCGCACACAGCTTCACGTTGCGCACGTACGAATACGTGCGACTCAGGTAGAGCGATAATATGTGTGACAGATCGAGGCACAGAACTGTCCACTGAGTGTGCGCGGGCGCAGGCCCGCTGTCACCTGCAAAACACAAGGGTTCAAATCAGCTTCGGCGCTCAAGGGTCATGTCTGTCACAGGTCCGACGCAAGAGGGCAATGCAAGCGTCTGTCTCGAGAAAAGCAACGAAGAGTTCAGACGCGCAGCTCCAGCTTTGGAAACACAAAATGCGCTGAAAGCAAATACATAACACCCAGGTAGGTGACACATCTTCACAACTGGGCAATGTCGATCTTCGCAACATAACTCCCGTATCATACCTGTCCCTAAAGGGACACATTTTGACGATCGAGGCAAAAAGAACAAAAACACCACGATTCCAAACGCCTCGTGTTTGTTGGAAACAGACTCTTCACACGAGAGTTGTTCACCTTTGGCGGTAGCGAGAGTTCTTCCCGACACAGACGACTTGGGAGCCGGACACACGAAGGGGAACTGTAACCACGTGGACGTCGACTTGAACTCCTGAAACATGTGACAAGCCACGTGACAAATCAAGTTCTTTGTGCCGTCAGGGGAAAAGATGGTATTCCCAAGATAAAGTCAGCCCTGGACCCTCTGAACACAAGCCTGAATCAGCCAATTGAGCGATTCTGCCCTCGCAGGCTGAATTGGTCAAGATTGCACCTTGACCTCTGGATTCTGACCTTGAAGAGATTGGAGAAGGACACGCGTATGACGAGTCCATCCAGCGTCGCCACATCGACGTGCACCACGAAGTACTTCCCCGCAATCTGCAAGCAAAGGTCATCCTCGCCAGAATACAAAACAACTTTCACAGGTTGTCATTTGTCTTCTCGAATTGGAAGTGGTCCGATTGCCAGGCAACAAAGACCAATTTCTTGAACGCATCTCTGCTTTCAGTGTGACTCGCCCTTGACCAAGTTTGAGGTTGTGAAGTCCCAGTGAAGTTGATTGACCCTCGAATACACACACACACACACACACACACACACACACACACCGCACGTACCGGTTTGAAGAGCAGGTAGAGGAATCGCCCGGTCAGACCCAGCGACTGCGAGCTCGTCTTGGGCAGCAAGATGTAGTTACTCGCCGGGATGGAGCCCACGATCCGGTACACCGTCCCCTTCACCGTCTTGTCCTGGAGGGCACAAAAAGGCACTTCAACAACGCGTGCGTACAAAGGAACGCTTCCTTTGGCGGATCCAATGGCCACCCTGGTAAGAAGCAAAAATAAATTTTCTCCCAACGTGTCTCGAGGCAAAATTTGGCTTCTCATAATTCACGTTGCTAGTGGTGAGACCCTTTGACTGGTCTGCGAATACGCTGTCTGCAGTTGTGAAGCGCGGAGTTGTTTCTTTGACTTTTGATGGAGGCTAACAGCAACCAGTTTCGTTCCCCTGTTCACGAGGAACACGTCTATCTTGTATCACTCACTACACCGTGTGTGTGTGTGTGTGTGTGTGTGTGTGTGTGGTCTTCGTGTCTCGCACCATGAGAGGGACGACGTCTCCCTCTCGTGTCGCTTTCTTCCACGTCGACACGTTCAGGTGTTTGAACACGTTCACGTACGGTTGCTGCCACACTGCAACAACACACAAAAAAAACAATCCTGTTGGAAGAGGTGGGTCTGTCAATCACTGACCCCAAGACTAAAGCAAGGAACAGCAAACAGGTTCAAGAAACAAGGGAAAAAACTTTCACGAGGGACAGTGGTGTTTTATCCAAGCATGCCAGTAGGTCTTGCCGAACAAACAGATGTTTGGAGTAACTTTTTGACATTTGAAGAGAAACATCAAGATTTGCACTCACATTGAGCCATTTCTTCAGTTCCTCGAAAGTTTCCGACTGCAAAATTGTCGATGTTTTCTTCAATGATTCGTCTCAAATTTCGATCCTCTTGTGTCTTTCAATCGTCACTCACATAACTAAGAGAACTGTGTGTTGTTAAGCCTCCACATATGAACAATATCGTGAGGAAGACATGTTTTGTCTTGCAGAAAATGTTTTCAATTTTCCGCCTTGTTTACAAGACTGACGACTTTGCGGTGACTGGACTTGACGATTCCGGTTTTGACTGGGAATTGTGACTGGCGATTTTCGCGCAAAAAATGTTTTCACGCACGAACTGCGCATTCGCCAAAAATTCCCGATTTTGATCGCAACAATCAGAGGAAAAATTGACGTTCAAAGAATGCTTTCTCACAAAACTTGGAAAAATTCTTGATGTGAATGCCGCAGTTCCAAAGTTTGGAAAATCATAAATTTGGATCTGTTTCAAACATGGAGAAATTGCAAGTGATATCAAATAAGGCAAAATCATGGTCAGCTGGATCACCACCTGGACCACACAAAAGACACAGTTTTTGCAACATCAGTCAATGATATTCAGTCATTTTTTTTTTCATTTGTCCAACGTCAACTCATTTGTCTTCAAAAGATAGAAATTGAATAGAGACACCAACTTGAAATGTCCTGTCAATATTGAAGTGAAATGATATGTGGGCAAAAATTTGAAAAGTCAGATGTTTGGTGGTATTTCTCATCAAGAAACTAGATCTATTGAGATTGGGTGAAAATAAAAATAGTTTTGTTTTCAGTGACCTTTTTGCACTGATTCTGAATGTTTTGATGGCAACAAAAGTTGTGCAAGTTGAAAAAAAGAGAAAAATTTGTGGAAAAATTTGTGCAACTGGAGTTGGAGTTTTGCTGTTTTTGTGAGTTTGTTCTTGGCAGCCTGAATTGTTATTCAGGTGTGCAAATCACAAGGAGAAGAAATGTAACAAAGCCTTTTGATGAGAACTTTGTTGTGGGAGCAGAAGACAAGTGAAACACATTTTTATCCCAAATGAAATTGCATGTATTTTTTTCATTTTTGAACAAAAATCCAATTTTTGCTGTGTGCAACAAACAAATCAGATTCTCAGGTCAGAGGTAGTCCAGAAATGGTCTGGTTGTGGTCTGGTATTTGATGATTTGGGGTGGTGGTCCACTTGGGTCATCCTCTTGGGGTGGTGCACCTTCCCTGAAGGCAAAATCTGCAGAGTTGCTGTGTTGTTTTGTTGTCAAACAAGACTTTCTTTGTGGATCAATTCAACAACAAGAAGTTCTGGGCAGGAACCCTGGTGATTGCACCTTTTCCAGTCTGGCTGAGTGAGTGGTGGGGGCGTCTGGCTGGGTGGGTGGGGGTGTCTGGCTGGGTGGGTGGGGAGGGTCTGGCCAGGTGGGTGGGGGGTC